>Ga0233403_10000731_pt1 | contig 15758 bp, 10 predicted proteins | sample Na_oxic_1_MG_FD_179866 | JGI IMG/M metagenome (GOLD analysis project Ga0233403, IMG submission 179866) | Seawater microbial communities from Saanich Inlet, British Columbia, Canada - Na_oxic_1_MG | ecosystem: Environmental > Aquatic > Marine > Inlet | place: Canada: British Columbia | collected...
CCCAAGCGGCTCGCGCTTATGGTTCACTGATAGACTACTTCCCGGCCCGAGCCGATATTCGGCGTTGGACGGCGGAAAGACTCTTGTCTCTCCAATCAGAACGTTGGCTTAGCATCGACAGCCTCAACAAGGCGGTAGAACAACGACCCGATCATCCGTCTGGGCACTACTTGTTAGCCATTGCCTACTGGGAAGATGGACAGTCTAAAAAAGCGGTGGAAACCTTACAAGCGGCTATCAAGCGCAACTATCCACGCTTTGATGCTGCAACGCGCATTTTGACCGAAACTTTGGCACTGATGCTGACCCAGTTGGAACAACAGCAACAATTAGAAGCCTTATTCCCAGGTAAAGCCCTTAACTGGGAAAAAATGACGCAACGCCAACTGCGCTTAGTGCTGATGTGGGAAACGGATGCCAATGATGTTGATTTTCATATTTACGATAACCAACAACATCATGCTTTTTATCGCCAAAAAAGTTTAGCCACTGGCGGCACCCTTTATGCCGATATCACAACTGGTTACGGCCCGGAATGTTTTAGTATTTCCGAACCCAACGCGTTTCCGTACCGCGCTCAAGCCCACTACTACCGTATGGGTCCAATGGGTTACGGCATGGGCGTATTGCATGTCCTCCAATACGATCCAAAAACTGGCTTGAACTCAGAATTTCGACCGTTTTTGGTGATGAAAGATGGGGCTTTTGTCGAATTAGGGGCCATCAAGAGTCATTGGTAAGTTTATTTTTTCACGCTATTTGAGGGATGAGGGCAAGCTGGCTTTGAGATGGCGATATTTTTTAACAAAGAGTGCCCGCTTGCCCCCTACAAAGAAAGAGTCTGTCGAAATAAATAACAAATGAGGTTTTTTTATGTCTACCAGTCGTTACACTGGACTTATTGAGAAATATCGTGAGTATTTGCCGGTGCATGATGACACGCGCATTATTAGTCTTGCCGAAGGCAATACGCCCCTGATACCGCTACACAATATCCCGAAACTGTTGAATAAAGAAGTAGAGATTTATGCCAAATACGAGGGACTTAATCCCACTGGCTCTTTTAAAGATCGTGGTATGACGATGGCGATTACTCAAGCGGTGGAAGAGGGTAGTCAAGCAACCGTTTGTGCGTCCACTGGCAATACCTCAGCCAGTGCGGCTGCCTATAGTGGTCGTGCTGGACTCACCGCCTTTGTGCTGATTCCCGAAGGTAAAATCGCTCAAGGCAAACTGGCTCAAGCGATGATGCACGGTGCCGTCGTCATTCAAATTCAAGGCAACTTTGATGATGGTATGCGATTGGTCAAAGAAGTCGCTGAACATGCTCCGATTACGATTGTTAATTCGATCAATCCGTATCGCTTACAAGGACAAAAAACGGCTGCTTTTGAAATCATTGAGGCTCTTGGACGATCACCAGACTATCATTGTTTACCGGTTGGCAATGCCGGCAATATCAGTGCCTATTGGATGGGGTACACCCAATTTGCTGATCTGGGGCTGGTTGAGAAACGCCCGGTCATGTGTGGCTACCAAGCCAGTGGCGCTGCCCCATTTCTGCGCGGCCACCCCGTTGAACATCCAGAAACGATTGCCACCGCGATTCGCATTGGAAACCCGCAAAGTTGGGATAAAGCCGTCCACGCTCAAAAATCATCGGGCGGCTGGTTTGACGAATTTTCTGACGAAGATATCTTAGCCGCCCAAAAACTGTTGGCCGAAAAAGAAGGCATTTTTTGTGAACCAGCCTCGGCCATTTCTATCGCTGGCGCGATGAAGGATATTAACAGCGGCAAAATCCCCGAAGGTAGTATTGTGACATGTACCCTAACTGGGCATGGCTTAAAAGACCCTGACACGGCCATACGCCAAAGTACCACTCAGCTCATTAAAGTCAAGGCGGAACTGCAAGATGTAAAAGCCGCGATACTGCAAAATATGGCATAACGGTTAGCAATTTCCAAAAGATACCCATTTCAGGCCTGACCGGTTTTTCAAACCAGTCAGGTCTATCTATAATAAATAATTATGGCCTAGACAAGGGTAATTTGTTATAATATAAATATTAATTTTAATCATTGGAGAATGTGATGAGCCAAGCAACTTACGATTCTAATAATATCAAAGTCTTAAAGGGCTTAGAAGCGGTCAAAAAACATCCGGGTATGTACATTGGTGATACCGATGATGGCACCGGTTTACATCATATGGTCTTTGAAGTGGTTGATAATGCCATTGATGAAGGCTTAGCCGGATACTGTTCAGAAATTTTAGTGCAAATTCATCAGGATAATTCCATCACCATCACGGACGATGGGCGTGGTATTCCGGTTGATATCCATAAGGAAGAAGGCCGTTCGGCCGCTGAAGTGATTATGACCGTGCTACATGCCGGCGGTAAATTTGATGAGGACTCCTACCAAGTCTCAGGTGGTTTACATGGCGTTGGAGTTTCCGTTGTCAATGCCTTGTCAGAAGAACTCAATCTGACGATTTATCGGGAGGGTAAAATTTATCAACAAACTTACCAAGAGGGTGTGCCACTGGCACCGTTAAAGGCAAAAGGCAAAACCAACAAAACCGGTACCGAACTCCGCTTTAAACCCAGTGCCAAAACGTTCACCAATACCGAATTTCATTATGATATTCTGGCCAACCGCTTGCGAGAATTGTCCTTTTTAAATGCTGGCGTGCGGATTCGTCTGCTGGACGACAGAACGGCGGCTGAAAATGTGTTTGAAGATGACGGCGGTATTCGTTCGTTTGTCGAATTGCTGAACCGTAGCAAAACGCTTTTGCATGAGAGTATCTTCTACTTGTCTAGCGAAAAAGATGGCATTGGGGTAGAAGCCGCTATGCAGTGGAATGATTCCTATCATGAAAATATCTTTTGTTTCACGAATAACATTCCTCAGCGTGATGGGGGTGCCCATTTAGCCGGTTTTCGTGGTGCCTTGACACGTACTTTTAATAACTACTTGGAAGCTGAAGGCTTTTTGAAAAAAGCCAAAGTTTCTCCAGGTGGCGAGGATATCCGCGAAGGTTTGACGGCGGTGCTGTCGATCAAAATGCACGATCCAAAATTTTCGTCCCAAACTAAGCATAAGTTGGTATCGAGTGAAGTCAAGGCGGCGGTAGAAGGTATCGTTGGCGAGAAATTAGAAGAGTTTTTGTTAGAACGGCCTCAAGATGTTAAAAACATTGCCAGTAAAATCATTGAAGCAGCCCGCGCTCGTGAAGCGGCTCGAAAGGCTCGTGAAATGACGAGGCGTAAAACGGCTTTAGATATTGCCGGCTTGCCGGGTAAGTTGGCGGATTGTCAGGAAAAAGATCCGGCCTTATCGGAATTGTTTTTGGTGGAAGGAGATTCGGCCGGCGGTTCGGCCAAACAGGGACGCGACCGTAAATTTCAAGCCATTTTACCGTTGAAAGGTAAAATATTAAATGTTGAACGGGCGCGTTTTGATAGAATGTTGGCTTCGGTAGAAGTCGGAACGTTGATTACGGCACTGGGCTGCGGTATTGGTGAGGAATATAATCTAGAGAATCTGAGATATCATCGGATCATTTTGGCAACGGATGCGGATGTGGATGGACAACATATTCGGACGTTGCTATTGACGTTCTTTTATCGGCAAATGCCCGAACTGATTGAACGTGGGCATATTTATATTGCACAACCGCCGTTATATAAACTGTCTAAGGGTAAGCAGGAACAATATGTGAAAGACGATGCGGCACTGAATGCTTATCTGATGTTTTTGGCATTGCAAAATGCAGAACTGTTTGTTAATCCGAAAGCCCCGCAGTTGTCGGGAAAAGCTTTACAGAATCTGTTTCGGCAGTATCTGAAAGTGAAGGAGGTTATTGGGCGCATATCGCGCCAATTGCCGGCGGAGGCGTTGGAAGCGATGATTGATTTACCGGAGCTGAAAGCTGCCGAACTGTCCAAGTTCCCTAAAAAAACGCAACAATGGTTTGCGGCGTTGACAACGGCTCTGGAATCGGCACCGCATCGTTATGAAATTGTGGAACAACCGGTTTCTAAGGAGAATCCGCTGGTAGCTCAGATCACTATGATTGCCCACGGCGTTGAAACCATTTATAGTCTGAAAGAAGGGTTTTTTAAAACGCCTGAATATCGAGCCATTGTTGAATTAGGTAAAAAACTAACCGGGTTGTTGGAAGCCGGTGCTTATGTGCAACGTGGTGAAAAAACGCAGCCAGTAAGTCACTTTAAGGAAGTCATGGAGTGGCTGATGGCTGAAGCTCGGCGTGGGTTACATATTCAACGTTATAAAGGGTTGGGTGAAATGAATCCGGGGCAATTGTGGGAAACGACGATGAATCGTCAAACACGCAATTTATTGCAGGTTCGCATTGAAGATGTTGTTGCCAGTGATGAAATTTTTACGACTTTGATGGGCGATCAAGTCGAACCGCGCCGCGAATTTATTGAGAAAAATGCGCTGTCGGTAGTGAATCTGGATGCTTAATATTCCCCAGGTTTCACCGGTTGCTGTTAACATTCAACAACCCCTATCGGGATTGAGAGGTTTTTGATATAGTGTTTCCCGATTGAGTTACCCCCCCTTGGCCCCCCCGACCCCTCCCCAGGTTTCACCTGGGGCTATTCACATTCAACCCCTATCGGGGTTGTAGCCCCAGGTTTCACCTGGGGCTTGTTGGTGAAATTATTTATCTGAAACACTATAGCGTTTCCCGATTGAATGAAGTACAAAATCCATTATGTGTTAGGGATTATTGAGAAACCCCGATAGGGGTTGAATAGGCCAAGAGCAAGAGGTGCAACCTTGGGCCAACCCCGATAGGAGTTGAATGTGAATAGCCCCAGGTGAAACCTGGGGTCAGGAAAAAAACCTCCCCAACCCCGATAGGGGTTGAATGTGAATAGCCCCAGGTGAAACCTCAATGCCATTGAATTAAGGATTTTAATTGGGGTAACCACAAGGGATTACCCCAACAAAATCAATGAATTACGTAGGGGCAATCCTTTATGGTTGCCCTTAACTCAATGGCAGTGAGGTGAAACCTGGGGTCAGGAAAAAACCCTCCCCAACCCCGATAGGGGTTGAATGTTAAGAGCCAGTGGTGAAACCTGGGGTTTGTTTCCAACGCACATCCTTAACTTAATGGCATTGAGGTGAAACCTGGGGAAACTTTCAAAAAGACTTTATTCATTTTTCATTAGTATTATGTTAAAGAGTCACAAAAAATTATATGATATTGTTCAACATAATTGTCATATTTCTGACGGATTACATGCTCAGAATTATGGGTTATGTACTTATCTGTTGAAAATGCGGGAATTGTATCGCTGGGAAAAAGGCTTGCCGTTGTCGGCACGGTTGCCTAAAGAGGATATTGGCGAATGGCTGAGTGCGCGGGAACAGTTGTGGGACGAATTGGCAGACAAAAAATCTTATGACTGCATACCGATTGATGGAGAGTGTTATGATCCGTTTGATACGGCTACGATTAATAGGGTTTTGTTGCCACAAGGGATGGTTTATGGCGGTGGCTATGGGCAGTTTTGTAAGCCATTGTTTTTTATAGGCCGATTGTTGGAGCAAAAATGGCAGGAGGGCGTTCAAGTTATTATCACGGCTGATGAATATGCCCGCGATTTGTCTGCCCCACCGGCAATGACTTTAGAGAATACTATTTTTATTCGACAAGAATCGGTGCGGCGAAATTTGTGGGAACGGATTGAAGGCTGGAATTGGAAAAAACCAGACAATCATTTTTCCCGACTTCTGGCACTTTATCAGGCTGAGGATGATATAGAAGCTGCTTTGGATAAGATGACGGTGGATGAAACGGAGAGTGTCATTCAGCATGAACTCGGTGAAGTGCAAGCTGGGCGTTTATTGGGAGACGATTGGGAAAAGATGCTGGTTGCCATTGCCGGCACTAAGGCGGAATTGATTGCCCGTGCCGTGCGAGATCATTTGGCGGATTGCCGGGTGACGCTGCCAAGGTTGTTGGAACCGACGCAGACTGCTCGATTATTGTTGTATTTGGCCAACCTTAAGGGTATGCGTCAGGCACTGTTTCCAGCACTGGTTGAGGCTTATCAGCAGTGGTTAAAAGACGAAAATCATTTAGAAGCACTCACCAAGACGGTCAAAAAAGGCCAAAGCCATTGGCTAAACACCGCGCAAAGTTTGTTAGCGTCTTATCAGGAAAACACCGCCGACAGTGCTACCGTGATAGCGGAGCAGTTGGAAACTTTTAGGTTTTGAAAACTGAATACCAGACCGGTTTTTTAAAACCGGTTTGGTATCATTTTATGTTGTCCACTCCTTGACGGTAAAGCTATTATCCGCATTGATAGTGACATAATAAAGCATATCAAACCCTTCTGAAAAGGTTGGAATTTGCAATTTTCCGTAAGCGGATTTGATACCTTGTTCGGGTATGCAAGCTTTACCAGTACGGGTGCTATTGCGTTTCAGTGCTTCTTTGAGTTTTGATTGAAAATAGTAGCCAATGATTTTAAACCCGGCTTTTTTGGCCAACGTGATATATTTTTGTCGGTTTTCGACGCTGGGATTGGTGTTATCGACGACAAAAGGCTGCTTGGCTTCAATACAGGCGTTAACCAGAATATGTTCTCGAAGCCGGGTTTTGAGCATATCGAGATTGATTCGGATATGTGTATCGACAAAATAGTGTTTGTAAAAGGTCGATTTTCCGGTGGCTTGTATACCGGTAAACAAGATGGCTTGCATAATGGATGGCTCCGATTATTAATCTTATTTGGATTGAGTAATATACCATGTTAACCGATCATTTTTATGATATTTTAGATAACGAGCTAGAAGAAATCATCAATGAATACCAAGATGATGAAACGTTTCAAAAACGTCACTCGATTGAGCAAAAGAAAAGTTATGCTTTTCTGGTTTGGTTTATCAAACTGTATAATCAAGGAAAATTCAATAAAGACAACATTACCGATGGTGATGATGATAATTCTTGCGATATCATTTTTTCTAAGCGAGACAGTTTGGGTAATAAAGTCTTCTATGTTATCCAATCAAAATGGAATAATAAAAGGAAGAGTTCGGGTAAAATTGATGCGAATGATATCCGTTCGGCGCTGAATAATTTTGATACGCTGTTAAACGGGAGTGCCAAACGCGGACAAAATGAACGCTTCAATCAATGGTATGCAGAGCTGCTTGAACATCTTAAAAAAGAGGGCTTGGCAAAATTTATCTTTTTAGCACTGGCTCATCATAATGACAAGGTAGAAGCGAATATCAGTCACTTCAAAAAAAACTACGCGCCGTCTATTGGGATAGAAGTCGTTGATATTGACAGACTCAAGTGCGATTTTATTGACTTTAGATCTAAAGGTTTTGAATTTAATGAGTTATTGGTACATCACGCCAATCCAGAAGAAAGCAAGATAACTCTAAAAATAGAACGAACGTTTTCAGAAGACCAACATGCAATTGTTAAAACGGGCATCGGTGGTGATTATCTGAAAATAAACCACCCTTATGAGGCTTATATATTCTTGCTGAAACCCCGCGTTATCCAAGAACTGTTTAAGACGTTTGGTTTTAGCTTATTTGCTAAAAATGTCAGAAATCCATTACCGCACTCCAACTACAATGCCCAAATTGTGCAAACGTTGCACAAAAAACCGGCCGAATTTTGGTACTTCAACAATGGGATTTCGGCCATCACTAAAATCATGCCAACCGGAATTGGGCCTCAAGCGGAAGAAATCCGGTTAACTGGATTACAAATCATTAATGGCGCTCAAACCGTTTTTTCGGTGTATTCCGCTTATGAAGAGGCCACTCCAACTGAGCGCGAAGTGATGGATTTGGAAGCACGTATCACTTTCAGAGTGATCAAATCCAATAACGAAGATTTCAATTTAGAAATCACCCGCTACACCAACTCGCAAAACCCAATTTTTGATCGAGATTTTCAGGCTAATGACGAGATACAAGTTCGTTTGCAAAAAGAATCCTTTCAAACGGCGGTTTGGTACGAAAAAAGAAGAGGAGAATTTCGCAACGTGGGTGTCGTTCCTAGTTGCATCAAAAAATACTCCAATGAGCTATTTGCGAGAACCTACTTAGCCTACCAGTTAGCCGATCCGATTCATGCCCAGGACACTGAAGCCTTGATATTCTTGTCTCGTCTGGAAAATAAACAAGGATTATACGAAAAAATATTTAATGAGGACACCAAATTTGACAATATGCGCGTCTCATTCTACTTGTACAAATTACTGAATGAGCGCTACCTTGAAGTCATTACCGAGAAATCAGATAATGAAGAACAAGGCCTATTGGTTGGTTTGCAAGAAAGTAACGAGATTGAAAGTCAAATCAATGGTGATGACGAGGTCAGTTTTCACCAAGTCGTTAGAGCCTTTGACTTTCATCTGCTCGCGCTGTTTCGGATCATTTACCAAAAATATACCCGCAAGAAATTTTCGGCCGAACCTAACCTTGCCCTTGATCTTCAAAAGCATTTTGACAAAGGTGAGACGGACACGTTCAAAAAAATATTTCTGTTCATTGGCAACCAACTGGATGAAGCATTAAAAGTTGTCGGTGATTCTGAAAAAACCATCAACCGATTAAACCAGTTCAAAAAATCGCACGACTATTTCCTAACCATCAAGTTCAAGTTTGAAGATATGGAAATCAGTTTGGAAGATATTGATAATCTCAACCTCACCGAACACCAGACGGTGTTATCCCACTATGGATTCAAAGTCAGATAAGGGCAAAATCCGATTTGTCCCAGAAATCGGAACTTGTCCCTAAATAAACGTCAGTATCAAGTTTAATGAACAAAACAACCAACAATAATATGAAGCACACCCAGTCCAATATTCCTCGTTTATCAACGCGGGCGAGAGAGTGGTTATTCGGTTCGGAATCCGTTTTCAAAAAACTCCGAAAATGGTTGGCGACGACATTCGGTAAAATCTTTGCGATTCTTGTGGCTTCTTTAGCCATTTTGGAGATTACCAATGTCTCCTTGGAGTTGTGTGACCGATTTAACTGGAATTGGTGCAGCGAACAAACACCCGAAGTTCAGATAAGTGAGCAACCGCCGGTGATTAAGACGACGGCTCAATTGGCTAATGAATTATTCGCCGGTAATCCAACGGACTTACGAATAGAAACATTACTGGAAACGCTGCCTCGTACTTCCTTTCGTATTGGTGAAAAGATGACGATGCGTTTTAATAGTGATCATAACGGCTATATATTTGTCTTTGATATCAATCCGACAGGCGGATTAGTGACGCTATTTCCAAATCAATACAGTCAACCTCAACAAGGCTATATCAAAGCCGGACACACATTGACTATTCCCGATGTTTTTTGGGACTTTGAGTTTCCGGTTAAAAAGCCGATAGGTAGGGGCATGTTGTTGGTGATATTGGTAGTCGATGAACAAGAAGACGAACTGGCAATGGGTTATAACATTTTGCCGGTGGTTGGACAATCAATACCAACTGAGTATGCTACCAATTTGTTGCAAATATTGCGTTTACAACTTGATAAGATGATAATGTTCGATGAATCAGGTAATGAGCGTCATGTACAGTGGTTTAGCAACGTGGCTGATTATGAAATTCTGCACTAGCTGATTTCTGATAGACACACTTAGGAACGCTTCAACGCAACTGGTTGTTAAAATTTATAGTTTATTGGAAAACTATTAAATATTAAAATATTTTTGGCATCATTACCAAATAAACGACATTAGAGCTTATGCCGATTTAAGATAAGTTATTGATTTTACTAATCCGCGTATTTTACAAACTTCAATAAAATCAATCGGTTAAATTTAATCGGTATAAATTCTATTAACTGACATCGATTCATTCACCCTTCATAAGGAGAGAGCAATGCAATTTCCATTTCCCGCTATCAGTAGGCACAAGAAGCCTATTGTGTTGATAACGTTACTGAGTCTGGCTTTGCCAACCGTCAGTTTTGCCGCTTCTTGTGCCAACTACTATTCACCGATCAACCGTGCCGTGCAGAGCCGTGATTTTGATGGCTTGGAAAACCTGTTGAACACGCTCAATAAGCGGCGCGTTTGTCCGGTATCTTATTTAGACGGTGTCAAACGTAGCATGGCTCAAATATCGGCCGCAAAAGCGGATGATTTAACACAACAAGGCCAATTAATAAAGGCCTCCAACTGGCTGAAGCGTGCGCCCATCATGGTGTGGCAAATTCAAGCAGTACATGGAGATATTGCCGCCAAGCAGCGACGATGGCAATCGGCTGCCCAACATTACAATCAAGCCATTGACTTGGTTGCTGATCGACAAGCCACGCCTAAAGCACCAGAATCGTCAGTCATTGATATGCTGTATGATTTGGCTTACGAGCTACAAATATTGGTCGGTAATTTGGATGATGTGATCAGCTCTGATGGACAAAGCCGTGGCATGATGCGCGGGAGTGTGCGTGGCATTGCTCCCAAAAAGCGAGTGATACCGATACCTTTTGGGTATGGCCAAAAGACGCTTGGCAATAGCGGCAAAAGAGCGGCCAATAGACTGGCGGCCTATCTCAAACGACGGGGCGTAAAAAAGGTGACCCTGATTGGGCATACTGACTCAAAAGGTCGTCGTGCGGTTAATCAGAGAATCTCGAAACAACGTGCCAAAGCCGTGGCCAATCATTTGAAAAACCAAGGGATTACCGCAACAATCCAAGCAATCGGTAAAGGTGAAGACGAGCCATTACGATTACGAAATCGTTGGAAATTAACAGCGGCCCAAATTGACGCACTCAATCGGCGCGTCGAATTTGATATGAAATAGGGTTTACCAATAATCTGATTTGTTGAGCCTCTTGCAAAACTCTTTTTGAAAGTTTCCCCAGGTTTCACCTGGGGCTATTCACATTCAACCCCTATCGGGGTTGGCCCCAGGTTGCACCTGGGGTGAAAGCAAGAGGCGAGTGGGGTTATTCTTTTAACAATATCAACCCCGTAGGGGTTGAACGTGAATAGCCCCAGGTGAAACCTGGGGTTTTGCAAGAGCCTCTGTTGTCTCAAAAACCAATTTTTATAAATCCGATTGGGTCAAAAATCGGATTTATTGATTAAATTTGACCGAAACTTTTCATTATGCGATTTTGGATAAGACTTTTTTTCTAACATTTTTGACTTGGTGCCATTGTGATAACTGATTGATTTTTCAGCTATACTCCGCACGGTCATATTTTCGGATTTTTTGGGGCCGCGGTGGGCAAGCGGGCTTAAAGATTGTCACATTTTTTGAGTGACTCGTGCCCGCTTACCCACCCTACAAGACTGATTGCTTTGTTAAAAAAATTATTTATAAATTTTGCTGGTAAAACTCTTGACATTGATTCTTTTTTTATAAGACAATACATAAATTCAATTAGTGGTGCCAAATTTTTTCAAAAAATCGGATTTTTTAAATTGCCCGCCCAAATAAATTTTGGCTTTTAAAAAATTTAACGGATAGTCTCCTTATAACTCAAAAAAGGGTACCGCGTCTGTTAATGTTTGAACGCTTTAATAGCAATTTAGCATTGTCCGTAAAATTTATATTCATCAATTCAAGTACAATACCTTCACCAAAACACATATATACTCCAAACGTTCAAGTTTTCGGATTTTTGAGAGGGTAACCACAAGGGATTACCCCTACAGCAAAGGATTGCCCCATTGGCCATTGTTTGTAGGGGCAATCCTTTATGGTTGCCCAAGAAACCGAAAACTTGAACGTCTAAAGTATATAAAATCTTATTATTGCTCTAATTATTTTCTCGTATTGGGAAATGCTATATACTCCAAACGTTCAAATTTTAGCCAGGATTTTTGAATCCAAGAAAAAGCGAAAACATCAATGACTGAAGTAACACCAATCGACAGCCCTTGGAAAAAACTGATTGAACAATATTTTGAACAATTCATGGAATTCTTTTTTTCAGACATTCATGCGATGATTGACTGGACACAAGGCTATGAATTTTTGGATCAGGAGTTTCAACAGATTGTTCGAGATGCCGAATTAGGAAAACGTTTGGCCGATAAATTGGTCAAAGCGTGGGAAAAAAATGGGGAACCGGCAATCATTTACATCCATCTTGAAGTCCAAGGCCAATATGACGACCGCTTTGAACAGCGGATGTACGTTTACAACTACCGTACTTATGACCGTTTTTTTCAGCCAATTATCAGCGTTGCTATTTTGGGCGATAGCAGTCCGAACTGGCGGCCCCGCTGTTTTGGTCATGAAAAAGGAGAATGTCGGTTATCGTTTCAATTTCCGACCATCAAATTGTTGGACTATAAGGAACGCGAGACTGAATTAAAACAATCCCAGAATCCGTTCGCAACGGTGGTGCGGATTCATCTCAAAGGATTGGAAACACGCGAAAATCCAACACGACGCTTTTATTGGAAAAAGGAATTAACCAAGGCGTTGTATGAAGCCAATTATAGTCCAAAAGAAGTGCTAGAATTGTTTCACTTTATGGATTGGATGCTCAGACTCCCAGAAGAGTTAGCCAACCAATTCGATGTTTTTGTCACTGAATACGAGGAGAACAAAAAAGTGGAATATGTGACCCATATTGAAAGAAAAGGCCGAAACGAGGGCCGAACCGAGGGCAAAGCCGAAATGCTAATCCGTTTATTGGAAGAAAAGTTTGGCCTCGTGAATGAAGAAGTGCAGGAGACGGTTTATCGAATGGATGAAAACCGTTTGGTTGAGTGTGCCAAACGTCTGTTTACCGCACCGACTTTGGCAGAGGTGATTGGGCAATAATTGTTCGGTTAGAAAGTTTTTAGAAAATATTATTTGGAGTCCAAACTTTAGTTTGGACGTCCAAGATAAATCTGGCCGACTCCGGTCATTTTTTCAAAACTGCCATTAATGATATACTCATTAAAAAAAACTATTGTTCTGGTAAAAACCGGCCCTGTTTGGCAAACCCGGCCGGTTTTTACCCTCAAGTCAGGAGGTGTTTGTTATGAAACAAGTACTTACCGGGTTTTTCATTGTGCTGCTGGTTGGTGGTTGTGGTTCCAACGACGAAAAACCGGGAGCTTCGCCACCCCCATCGACGAACGGGGAAATCTCAAAATCACTGTCAACAGTGGAATGCAACAATTGTGTGACATTCGGTAATCGTGCCAGTCCAAAAAAGGCTTTGGTGATTGGTAACAGCAAATATGATCATAAACCGTTAGAGAATCCTCAGAATGATGCGACTGATATGGCTAACTTGTTGGCTGAAGAAATGGGCTTCCATGTCATTCGTGCTGTTAATCTTTCCTCCAAGGAAATGAAAAAAGTTATTGGCGATTTTCATCAACTGGTCGCTAAAACTCCGGCTAATGTAGACGACAAGGTCGGACTATTTTATTTTTCTGGGCATGGTGCCCGTTCTAATCGAGATGAAAATTACCTGCTACCCACTGATAATGGTAAAATTCGGACAGATTACGATTTAAGACGCCAAGCTTTCCAAGTGAAAAGCGACATTGTTGTTCCATTAGAAACAGATAACAATGGTGCGAACATCATCATTGCTGATGCGTGCCGTGATAATCCTTATGAAGACAGTGATAAAAGCAATAAGCGGGGTTTGAAACCTATAAGCCCTTCTCCTGCCCAACAACAAAAAGGGGGGGCTTTGATTGCCTTCGCCGCATCGGAAGGCCAACTGTCCGATGACGGTCCCGGACGTAACGGCCTGTATACCGAGCATCTACTTGCTAAAATGAGAGAATTGAAAAATGCTCCCATAGAAAGAATATTTAAGCGGGTAACTGACCCGGTTAAGAAAAAAAGCAACGGGAATCAAACGCCCGAATATGCCAGCTCATTGACCAAGAAGTATTGTCTTAAAGAATGTCAGTAGTCCTGTCATCAGAGCGATAAGAAATTGAGACTATCACTTGACGCGATAGTCTCACTCAACTGTTGTCATTCTGGCAACGTGGAAATTTTGTTCATTTCAAACTATGATAATCATTATGTCTACAAAAAATTACCACTATTTTTCTTTATCATGGCCAACCGGTTATTTCTGTTGTCTACTGCTAGGTTTAAGCAGCCAACCGATCTATGCGGCCTGCGATTTATTCAGAAACGTTCAAAATGCGCCTGGCCTCGCATTAGTCATTGGCAACAGCCAATATAAAAATGGAACACTAAAGCATCCGGTTAATGATGCCCGTAATATGGCAACCACTTTAGAAAAAATGGGTTTTGAGGTCAGTTTTCAAAAAAATCTCAATGACCGACAAATGAATGATTATACACACCAATTCAGTGATTGTTTAACAGACAACCAAGGTGTAGGACTATTTTATTTTAGTGGCCATGGTACGCAAGTTGTTGAAGAGATATATGAAAATAATCAAGTTTATAGGTACAAAAGTAATTATCTATTACCTATCAACAATACCAATATTTTGGATGAAGAAGATGTCAAACAAAAAGCTTTTTCGGTCAAGACATTATTAAATAGACTCCAAAAGGCCAGAAATCCAGTTAATATTATTATTTTAGATGCCAACCGACATAATCCTTATTCGGGTGGTATTGATGGATTAGCCACAGATATTCATTATTCAGGAAACTTTCTAATTGCTTATCCTTCTAGTAGAAATCAAACGGTGATCAACGAAAAATGGAAGAATAACAGTTTATATGTCAGCCATTTAACAAGACAACTAGAACAAGCCATTACAACAAATAGTTATATTGAGGACCTGTTTAGAGCGGTGAATCAAGCAGTTACAACAGATAGTGGATGGCAGCAACAACCGCATTTTCAATCCTCATTAATACAAGAGTTTTGTTTTTGGGCATGTAAAGTTTCTCTGACCATACGCACAAGTCTTGACGGAGAAGGAGCCGCTGTTATCATTGATGGAAAAAAATATGGTCATATCTATAACGGCGAAAAAACAATTCAACTGCCAATCGGCTCACATACCGTTCAACTAAAAACAACCCGCAACAACGGTATTTCCCATACAGTTGAAAAAAAAATGAATCTAACGCAAACAAAAGAAGAATATATTCCGGTTCGGGTTGATGGACCAAACGGTTCGGTTGCTATACGTCCAAAAGTTTCTACCGAACTTCAAAAAGTCAGTTCGGTCGCCTTTTCACCAAATAGCCGTTATGTGTTATCAGGCGGACAAGATAGAAAATTATGGCTATGGGATTTCGACCGTGCTACCTTACGCTTTATTAAGGGTCATTCTGACATCATTGGTTCGGTCAGTTTTTCATCAGATGGCCGTTATGCGCTGTCAGGAAGTCGGGACCGAAAAGTGTTATTATGGGAATTGAATCAGGGTCAACTCAGAGGTTTACATACCTATAGAGGCCATTCTGGTTTTGTCAGTTCCGTCAGTTTTTCATCAGATAATCGTTATGCGCTGTCTGCCGGTTATGATAAAACCGTCAGAGTCTGGGATATCGGCAACCGAAGCCTGGTTCGTCGTATAAAAGATTCCGGTTGGGATTCTGATTGGATTTTATCGGCCGCTTTGTCACCCAATAGTGATTACATTCTCTCCGGTAGCCGAAAAAAAATCCGATTGTGGCATTTTAGCGGGCAACGGAGACATAGCTTTTCTGGACAAGAGTATTTTCATTCGGTCAAGTTTTTTCCTAATGGTGAAAAACTGGTGTCTGGCAGTTCGGACAACACGGTACGAGTTTGGGAAGT
>Ga0233403_10000733_pt1 | contig 15740 bp, 15 predicted proteins | sample Na_oxic_1_MG_FD_179866 | JGI IMG/M metagenome (GOLD analysis project Ga0233403, IMG submission 179866) | Seawater microbial communities from Saanich Inlet, British Columbia, Canada - Na_oxic_1_MG | ecosystem: Environmental > Aquatic > Marine > Inlet | place: Canada: British Columbia | collected...
CGGTCTATGGTATTGTGACTGACGGTGAACTCTGGCAGTTTGGGAGATTGCATGATACTCAATTTACGCGAGAAGTCACACGAGCAACGATTGATGACATGGAAAAAGTGTTTGGAACGATTTCTGCGGTCATACAGCTTGTAACCAAATCAAGGGGCCAGAGTACTTGATTTTGATAGGTTTAATCAAGAATCTGGCCCAAATTCAAATACAACAAATAGCCTAACAATGCGCTGAAGCCAAGGCTCGTGCCCGCGTGGCTCAGCTTGGTTGTTAGAAACATGGAAGAATTATGGGCGGAGCAATTATCATAATCTTAATAGGGACAATTGCTAGTATTTACATATCCCTACAACAAAGGAAACGATTTTCTTTCCCTCAAGATATTGACTTAGAGAAAATCCCGGAGATTTTCAAAGCCGAAGTAAAAAAACAGCTTAATGATGGTTACAAACTTTCATCTGTTAGCGAACAATCAATAATCATGGTTAAGCGTCGTCATCTACTTTTACCTTGGGGTTTAATGTTTTTCTGTTTATTGCCATTAAATGTTGCATTTAATTCATGGTATCAATGCGGGCTTTATTGTCTTCGCATTAGAGCCGTTGATAACGAAATAGAAATTGATACATTATGAAATCAGTTTCTAACAATCAGCTTAACTAGACTGGCCCAAATTCAAAAACCACAAAAAGCCTAACTTTGTGCTGAAGCCAAGGCTCGCTTGTAAAGCCCGCACGGTTTAGCTTAAACGTTAGGCACTTAGGGGAATCAAATGGGAATATTCGATATTTTAAAAAGAAAGAAAAAAGATACTGTTGTTATCCCAGAAGGTCACGAGGTTGTTGTCGTATCGGGAGGTGCGTCACCGGCATTGTCGAAAATGGATTCAGGAGTCTGGATTGCTGACTTTGGAGCAAAGCCAGAATTTACGGATTTAGATATGCTTATTAATCAAGTTAAAGACATACTCAAAAATGAAAATGAGGGTTTAATACTGTGGATTATCCAAAAGGGTTTGATCACATTATTAACAAACGACTCCAAGAAAAACTATCTGATTACTAGATTTCATAAAATCCAAAGTAATCGTAAATTTTCAAATGTTGCTATCTTCCAACCGGAGGCATCAAAGAATATTGAGTTAATGTCACAAGTGTATGAAATAGGCTTTGGGGTTCATTTCTCTGCACCAGACGGTGCTTGCTTTATAGAAGTGCATAAACCTGAAGGCATTGTTGTAGGAATGTGTGGAGATGCATTTAAAGGAAATCGGACAGATGGCATAGACATTGATTCACTGATTTATGATATCGCCGAATATAAAAAAGAATCAGACAATCAAGAGCTATACAAAATAATGATCGACTACGAGTTCCATTTTCCGATTTCAGTAGAATCGACGGAGCAAATTGCCCATGGTAGCAGTATTACGACGAATGAAAATACCAAAATCAGTATGCCAAGACATAAGCTTCCTAATGGAATGAATATGATTGGAGTTTATACAAGAACATCTGAGATGAAGAGTGAGTTTGCCGGGATAACTGGAAAAGAGGCACTTGAAATGGTTCTTAAATGTGAGGATGTTGAAGGTTTGATGGTAATAAATAAAAATGACTCGTGGATGGGTATTACTAAAGAAGGTGTGAAAAATATTTTGGATTGTGGCTATGCCTAATAACACTACGAATCAAAGGGTAAGAGTACTTGATTTTGATAGAGTTTAATCATGAATCTGGCTCAAATTCAAATACAACAAATATCCTAACAATGCGCTGAAGCCAAGGCTCGTAAAGCCAGCGTGGCTCAGCTTGGTTGTTAGAAACATGGAAAAAATCATAAAACTCGACTGTTTTTTTAACAATAACTACAAGGATTTAGGTATAAACCGGGATAAACCATAAGGATTTGAGCGCTAATGCAATTGATTTTTTTGACTTATCTGCGGTTTTATTCCAATCCTTGTAGTTATCATTGGTATTAAAAAATTAATTATGCCATACAGTAAATTTGAATCAATTGAAGAAGTAGCCGGAAAATTTGACATTGAAGTTGTAGATAAGGGCATAATTGATATGCTAGATATTGAAATACCAGATTATCCTTTTTCTGAAATTACCAAACGACTAAATGATAGTATGAGTTTTATCAACGAAGTTACTATCTGCGAGGATATTATTAAGCCCATTTTAACCCAGATAAGTGCAAAGTATAAATCGCTCTATATATGGTCACACGTAGCCTACAACGTAGATAAAGACTTGGTTGGTGAACCAGATTATCTAATTGCCACTAGAACAAAACATGGCGGAATGGGGATACCACCACTTTGTGTTATGGAAGCCAAAAAAGAAAATGGGGAAGAAGGTTGGGCTCAGACTTTGGTTGAAATGTATGCAACTTCTATTCAGGGAGCAAAGGTCTGTTATGGTGTTGTTACTACCGGGGACGTTTGGATGTTTGGTAAATTAGAGAATAATATCTTTACTAAAGATCCGGTTAAAATATCAGCTACAAGAGAATTACAAGTGGTGTTTAATGTATTGAATTGGGTATTCGACAAAGCCAATGCTAGCTTGTAATTAGGGTTTAAATCCTTTTTTATATACAATCCTTATAGTTGGGGTTTGGCTTTAGATTAACTGTTTTATCCCCAAAATTAATTGTACTTAGGTATATAAATTTTAGTATAATGCAATCCGACGCAATATTACTAACAATAGCGAATAGCATTTTTTAATAAATATTTACAATATTAGCTATTCGCAATTGGTAACTTACTAATCACTGTAGTACATATCGTAACTCATTAAATAAAGGAGAAGTAAAATTTGAATTCCACATTTGCCGGCGTTTTAAATATTTTTATAAAGGGGGTTGCATGACTGAAAAAGTAACGCTCCCGAATAAATTTTTTGGTATCAGATTTGAGTCTGTTGGTGGCTTGGGGGCGCACACTGCGGGACAGATTTTAGCAACCGCCGCTGTGCTACGCATGGGACTTAATGGTGCCCATTTTTCATCTTCCGGTTCCGAAAAAAAAGGCTCTATCGTGCGTTCATTTATTCGCCTCGCACCACCAGAAAAACTTATAAGATCGACTGCGCCTATTGATTCACCAGATGTAATCGTCGTTTTTCATAATGGTTTACTCAAAAATCCGGCAACTATAGCCGGAATGAAGGCTGACGGTATACTCATTTATAATGGTGCTGCCGATGATGAATTGCCGGCGATTTTTTCTAAATTGCCAAGTACTACAAAACTCATCCGAGTTGATGCGGGGCGTATCGCTACCGCCGAAAAATCGAGACCAGAAGTCGTTCTTTTGGGAGCATTGATGGAAGCCATTCCGTTCTTTGCTGTTCAGCCACAGATATTTTCTGATGAATTTGCTACAAACTATCCAGAAGCCGTAGCATCCAATGAAAAAGCTTACCAGCGGGGAGCGAAAGAGATTGACATTCTCACCAACGTGGGAAAAGGGAGTGGTGATTTACCCATCAGTCGAGCTGAGCCAATTTGGGGTTATGAAACGGCTCCCATTGGTGGAGTTTTGCCTTTGCCGGGTAATATGCTATCAAACGATTTGACGGTTTCACGTACTGGCCGGATACCAGTTTTTGAAATTGACAAATGTGTTCATTGCGGTTTATGTGATATGGTATGTCCAGATCTTTGTTTTGTTTGGAAACCCGCCGCTAATAATGAAGTTCATTTACAAGGTATAGATTACCAATATTGTAAGGGCTGTCTCCGCTGTATAGAAACTTGCTCAACTTCCGCTTTGAGACGCAAAACGGAAACGCAGGTTTTGGCAGACAATTTACGGGTTAAACTTTTCCCTGAACTGGAGGGAGGTGTATAAAATGACTGATGCTGCAACATTAAAGAAACCTGAAGCCAGTACTCAAGAAGGTGAGCAACGTACCGATTTTTTAAACGGTAATGAAGCCGCTGCCCAAGCTTCACGGGCCATAAATTATCATGTCATGGGATATTATCCTACTAGTCCTTCCACAGAAGTGGCTGCTAATCTCTCCCAAATGCAGGCGAACGGCAAACATGAAATTGACATGGTAGCTGGAGACGGTGAACATGGAGCCGCTGGTATTTGCTATGGTGCTTCTCTGGGCGGCGGGCGTGTTCTTAATACCACTTCCGGTAATGGCTTGCTATACGCACTTGAGCAACTCCCAGTTCAAGCCGACACTCGTGCCCCTATGGTTCTTAACCTCGTTGCCAGCACTGTATCTGGCCCTCTCAACATCGGTTGCGACCACTCCGATCTATATTTTACCTTGAATAGCGGCTGGATTATTTTACTGGCAAGGGATCCGCAAGCCGTTTATGATCTCAACTTTGCAGCAGTTAAAATTGGTGAGCATTCCGAAGTACGGTTGCCGGTTATTGTCTGTTACGACGGTTTTTTTACCAGTCATCAAAAACGCCGCCTTCAAGTATTCAATAATACCGAAATTATTCAACAATTTTTAGGTAAGCCGCCAGCGAAAATAACGGCTCTTGACCCAAAAAATCCGGTAACTTTCGGGGCGTATATGCAACCCTCCGACACTATAAATAATAAAAAGCAGCATTCCCTCGCCATGGAAGCTGCCCGTAGGGTTATTCCAGAAGTATTACGCGAATTGGAAAAAATCAGCGGACGGAGTTACCCGATTTTGGATGCATATCGCATGGAAGATGCTGAATATGCAGTAGTTCTTCTCAATTCCGCGGCTGACACCGCCAAAGAAGTAGCGGATCAACTACGCGACAAAGGTAAAAAAGTCGGGGTACTTTCTCCCAATGTCATAAGACCATTTCCGGCTGACGAACTAAGAACCGCACTCAAAAACGTCAAAGCCATTGTGGTTGGTGATCGAGCCGACTCTTACGGAGCCGATGGTGGCAACATGTCACTCGAAATACGGGCTGCATTGCAACAAGATCCAAATAATAAAACGGTTGTATTGAGCCGCATTTATGGTTTAGGTGGCAAAGATTTCTATGAAGCTGATGCTGAAGCTTTGTTTGAACTGGCCCACAACAGTAGTGAAGCGATACCTTATGATTATTATGGCACCTACAAAGGGAATACAAATCAACAACCGCTCAAAGGTTTGCCGGCAATTGATGCTAAAGAAGTCTCGCGTGGTATGGCAAAGGTCACCCAAAACCAAGAAACCGGCAAATTAAATGTAGAACTTGACTCCTTATGGGCAATGGCTGGGGTTAAAAGTCGAATTGCCCCCGGCCATGGTGCCTGTCCAAGTTGTGGTATCTTCCCGATGCTACATCAGATATATAGTGTTTTAGAAGGCGACATCGTCGTTCTATTTCACACCGGTTGCGGTATGGTTGTCACCACCGATTATCCAACAACCGCCCATAGAATCACTTACATTCATAACCTATCCCAAAACGGTGCTGCTACCCTTTCTGGGCTGGTTGAAATGTATTACGAAAGAGTGCGGCGTGGTGAATTACCAGAATCTTCTGACCTCACATTCTTGATGATCACCGGCGACGGTGGAATGGATGTCGGCATGGGGCCAGCTATTGGGGCTGCTAATCGTAACCATCGTATGATAATTATTGAATATGATAATCAGGGCCAAATGAATACCGGCTCTCAATTATCTTATTCCACCCCACTTGGTCATCGCACTGCCACCAGTGAAGTTGGTAGTGTACTGTCTGGCAAACAATTTCACCATAAAGACACCGCCCAAATTTTTGCCGCTTGTCACCTGCCTTATGTGTTTACTGCCAGTGAAGGCTTTCCAGAAGACTTAATGCGTAAAGTCGCCAAAGCTCAATGGTATTCCAAACGCGAAGGACTAGTGTATGGCAAGATAATGTCATTTTGCCCGTTGCATTGGCAAACCTCAGATAATATTGCCCAATCAGTGATGCAAGCTGCTATTGATTGCTGTTTCTTTCCCCTCTATGAAGTGGAAAAAGGCCATACTAAAATTACTTATGATCCGGATATTTTGGGTACCCGGATTCCCATTGCTAACTGGCTCAAGAGAATTGGGAAAACCAAACATTTACTCAAGCCTAAGAATGCTGAAATTCTGAAATCCTTTGAGGCGGAAGTGGAAAGACGCTGGAAACGCATTAAGGCTATGCACGAACATGAGGAACTTTAATCGAAAATGCCAAAAATAATTGAGAAACGAGTCTTGACACCTATCACCAAAATGTTTCGCTTTGCAGCACCGCTGATAGCCTCTGCTGCCCGGCCGGGACAATTTGTGATTGTGCGAGCGCGAGAAGGGGGAGAACGTATCCCCTTAACCATTGCCGATTTTGATGCCAAATCCGGTATAGTCACTATTGTGGTCCAAGAAGTTGGGGTAACGAGCCGAATATTGGGTGCCCACGAAGTGGGGGATAATATTCTGGATGTGCTTGGCCCCCTTGGTGAACCGGCTCATATTCCGCCCGGTGGCCATGTAGTTGGAGTTGGTGGTGGCTTTGGCTCAGCCGCTTTATGGTGTCTAATGCGCGAACTCAAACAACGCGGGGATCGTACTACTGTCATTTTAGGTGCCCGTCATGATCATTTATTGTTGTTGATTGATGAATTGCGTGAGGTGTGCGACAACTTAGAATTATGTACAGACGATGGCTCGGTAGGATTTAAAGGATTAGTCACCGAGCGCCTCCAACAATTGATAGATGGCGATGGCCCCGGTAAGCCCGATCATGTGATAGCTATTGGCCCTATGCCGATGATGCGGGCGGTTGCTAACACTACTCGTGATACTGACATTGCTACCCAAGTTTCCATGGATCCGTTAATGATTGATGGTACCGGGATGTGTGGCTGTTGCCGCGTTTCGGTTGGTGATGAGGTCAAATTTGCCTGTGTTGATGGCCCCCTATTTGATGCTGCCAAGGTAGATTTTGATGAAGCCGTTAAACGTAATAAGATGTATGTCAAGGATGAGAAACTTGCTGCTGAGCGGCAACTAGAAATGATGGAGGAAGCAACTCATGCCAGCTAAGCGAATCAAGAAAACCCCAATGTTGGAACGTGATGCCAAGCTTCGGGCAACAGATTTTATGGAGGTAAATAAGGGTTATTCGACAGCTCATGCCGCTTTTGAAGCGGAACGGTGTTTGCGCTGTCAAGATCCAATATGTGTTGCTGGTTGTCCGGTACATATTCCAATTCCGGAGTTTATTCATGAAATAGCCACCGGCAATATGCCAAAGGCTGTGGAAATTTTGCGCTCGGCTAATCCACTCCCAGCGGTTTGCGGGCGGGTGTGTCCCCAAGAGGATCAATGTGAAAAAGTCTGTCACATGGCTAAACGCTTCAAATCAGTAGGCATTGGTTATTTGGAAAGATTTGTCGCCGATTGGGAACGCGCTCAACCTAAATATGAAGGGCCAAAAAAGTCTACTCGCTCTCAACGTATTGCCGTAATTGGTGCGGGGCCAGCCGGATTAGTCTGTGCCGGTGATCTGGCACGTCTTGGTTATTCAGTGACTATTTATGAAGGACTACACGCGCCCGGCGGAGTTTTGCGCTATGGTATTCCTGAGTTCAGATTACCTAATGATATTCTGGACTGGGAAATTGACCTTTTGAAAGACCTTGGCGTTGAAATAGTTTGCAATGTTGTGGTCGGAAAAACTATTCAACTTGATGATTTATTTGATAAATTTGGTTATTCAGCCGTTTTCATTGGCACCGGTGCCGGCTTACCAAAATTCCTTGGCATTCCGGGTGAAAACTTCAATGGCGTTTATTCTGCTAATGAATTTTTAACTCGCATTAATTTAATGCAATCTTATAAATTTCCAGAAACGGACACGCCCTTATACGTCGGCAAACGAGTAGCTGTCATTGGTGCCGGTAATACGGCTATGGATGCGATACGTTCAGCGCTGCGGGTGGGAGCGGAAGAAGGTATGAGTATTTATCGGCGCAGCCAAAAAGAAATGACGGCACGGGTGGAAGAATACCATCATGCAATTGAAGAAGGAGTAAAATTTCATTGGTTAACGAATCCGGTTGAAATTCTTGGCAATGATAAAGGTATGGTAACCGGCATAAAATGTGTGCGGATGGAACTTGGTAAACCGGATGAATCCGGACGAGCACGCCCAATACCCATCAAAGGTTCGGAGTTTGTGATACCGTTAGATAATATAGTACTTTCCCTTGGTAACTCGCCGAATCCTCTCTTAGTCAATAGTACACCCGGCTTAGAGAAAAACAAATACGGCTGTTTAGTTATGGAAAAGGATACACCGCGAACCTCCAGAAAAAGGGTTTATGCTGGTGGCGATGCCGTGACTGGTGCAGCCACAGTGATCCTCGCGGCTGGTGCTGGTAAGGATGCCGCAGCGGCGATCCATAAGGATTTGTTGGCGGTTGTATAGTTAGTTGTTTAACATCGACGCTGTAGCTCAAGAGAATGCGTTCCCACGCCGGCGCGTGGGAACGAGAATAAAATTTGTTTAGACCTGACAGGTTTTTAAAACCTGTCAGGTCTGAATTCAAGGAGCCAAAAATGACTGATAAAGAATTGAAAGAATTAGTTGGCAGTTTGGCAATTGCCCAACAAAAGACGGATGTAAAGATGGTTGAACTCATTGAACAGCAGAAGAAAACTGATGTTCAACTAGCAAAAACCGATGTTCAACTGGCAAAAACCGATGTCCAACTTGCAAAAACTGATGAAAAACTGGTGGAACTTATTGAGCAGCACAAGAAAACCGAGGTTGGGCTGGCGGAACTGCAAAAAACCGTTGAACAAGTGACAACTCGATTAGGTGATATGGGCAACATTCAAGGCGATGTAGCCGAAGATTTATTTCGCCGAAATATTGTCCCGTTACTGGCAGAAAGAGGGATCATGGTCGATAATATTGGTTTTAACGTTACCATGCCCGGAACCGCTGAATATGACATCGTTGCCGAAAATGGTAAAGAAGTCGTTGTTTTAGAAGTTAAAAATAAATTGAGTTCGCGCCACATTCGACGCTTCTTAAATGTGCAACTACCGAGATTTAAACGTGAATTTCCGGTTTACAGCGATTATAAAATCTATGGAGCGATTGGTTCATTGATTGTCTCAGAAACTTTGGAACAACAAGCCGCTGGTGAAGGTTTGTTTGTGTTTACCCAAACCAAAGATGGTGGTGCAAGTATTGCCAATCCGCCAAATTTTCAAGCTAGAGTTTGGTAGTAGCAAGCGTAAATTTGTTTTATATCTGACCGGTTTTTAAAACCTGTAAGGTCTGAATTAACAGTAAGGAGCCAAAAATGACTGATAAAGAATTGAAAGAATTAGTTGGCAGTTTGGCAATTGCCCAACAAAAGACGGATGTAAAGATGGTTGAACTCATTGAACAGCAGAAGAAAACCGATGTCCAACTGGCAAAAACTGATGAAAAACTGGTGGAACTTATTGAGCAGCACAAGAAAACCGAGGTTGGGCTGGCGGAACTGCAAAAAACCGTTGAACAAGTGACAACTCGATTAGGTGATATGGGCAACATTCAAGGCGATGTAGCCGAAGATTTATTTCGCCGAAATATTGTCCCGTTACTGGCAGAAAGAGGGATCATGGTCGATAATATTGGTTTTAACGTTACCATGCCCGGAACCGCTGAATATGACATCGTTGCCGAAAATGGTAAAGAAGTCGTTGTTTTAGAAGTTAAAAATAAATTGAGTTCGCGCCACATTCGACGCTTTTTAAATGTGCAACTACCGAGATTTAAACGTGAATTTCCGGTTTACACCGATTATAAAATCTATGGAGCGATTGGTTCATTGATTGTCTCAGAAACGTTGGAACAACAAGCCGCAGGTGAAGGTTTGTTTGTGTTTACCCAAACCAAAGATGGTGGTGCGAGTATTGCCAATCCGCCAAATTTTCAAGCTAGAGTTTGGTAGTAGCAAGCGTAAAATGCGTTCTAACAAAGGCACGCTCTTCGTTATAAATAAGTCGAAATGATAGAAATTGTAGAAATTGTAGGGTGGATAAAGCGATAGCGTATCCACCTTACACATGTCCTTATATTTCAACTACTTAAATACTTATGTATAACGATGAGCGCCAGCGCGTGGGAACGAGAATAAAATTTGTTTAGACCTGACAGGTTTTTAAAACCTGTCAGGTCTGAATTCAAGGAGCCAAAAATGACTGATAAAGAATTGAAAGAATTAGTTGGCAGTTTGGCAATTGCCCAACAAAAGACGGATGTAAAGATGGTTGAACTTATTGAACAGCAGAAAAAAACTGATGTTCAACTGGCAAAAACCGATGTTCAATTGGCAAAAACTGATGAAAAACTGGTGGAACTTATTGAGCAGCACAAGAAAACCGAGGTTGGGCTGGCGGAACTGCAAAAAACCGTTGAACAAGTGACAACTCGATTAGGTGATATGGGCAACATTCAAGGCGATGTAGCCGAAGATTTATTTCGCCGAAATATTGTCCCGTTACTGGCAGAAAGAGGGATCATGGTCGATAATATTGGTTTTAACGTTACCATGCCCGGAACCGCTGAATATGACATCGTTGCCGAAAATGGTAAAGAAGTCGTTGTTTTAGAAGTTAAAAATAAATTGAGTTCGCGCCACATTCGACGCTTCTTAAATGTGCAACTACCGAGATTTAAACGTGAATTTCCGGTTTACACCGATTATAAAATCTATGGAGCGATTGGTTCATTGATTGTCTCAGAAACCTTGGAACAACAAGCCGCAGGTGAAGGTTTGTTTGTGTTTACCCAAACCAAAGATGGTGGTGCAAGTATTGCCAATCCGCCAAACTTTCAAGCTAGAGTTTGGTAGTAGCAATCCAAAGAGCCGTTAAGGTAGGTTAATAGACATTATACCGATTTAAATAATGTTCGATATTCAGGAGTGCAAGGCGTACCTTGCACGAGCACTCCTGAGAAATTAAGTTAAATCGGTGTAATGTCTAATATTTATCTCACCAATCGAAAATGCGGATCGCCATAATACACGTAACCTAAAAATGTGGGATCGCCATTGTCATAAAAATGTTTACGGGTTTGGCGTAAGATATCGGCAACGTTGGTGGGTTGGCCGGCTAAACTTTTTTCTAGTTGTTGGTAAAACAGTTCGGCAAATTTGGTGGCTCCTATATTCGTCAAGGGCCATAAACCACCGATATAGCCACTTGCGCCGGCTTCTAAAACTGTTGGTGCCCAGCCATCGACAAAGTTAGCAACATGATGGGCTTGGCCAATATCACAGGCGTTGAAGAAAAATAAGGGATGCGTTTTGGGAGGACGTGGAATAATTCCCCGAAATGTCATCAAGTCAAGTTCGCCATCTTCAAGTTTAATCGCGTATCTTTGGTCTTGGACAATGCCGTGCCCGGAAAAATGAATGATGCTATTGTCAGTGGTAGACGTTTTGAACAACTTGCTAAAAGCATTATAATTTCCACCAACACGACGAAAACCGGTCATTGTTTGTAGCATTTCCAATTCGTTACGAGCCATAGTTAGGTTATCGTCTGGATATTCTGGCATAATGGCGAACAGTTTTTGCAAATCAAGAGATTGTAACGGACGATCCAATTCCTGTTTTTCACTAATATGCCAACGCGCTATTTGAAAATCAATGCCCAAAAAATCCAATTCCTCATTACCACGATTGGGTATCATTAGTTCCCAAGGAATAATTGGATCATCGGTAAAAATGTGGATGGTATCAAATTTATTACCGAGCTTATCTTTCAGTGCCCAAAATGCCTTCTTAAATTCTTGGGGCGCATATTTATCATAAAGATGACGACCAAAACCTTTCATCAGTGCAACATTTCGCTCTCTTTCCAATTGCGATATGCTACCTTGATTGGTAATACTTACGACAACTTTTTGGCCGGCGCGAGTGAACTTACCATAGTTATCATTAAGCCATTGAGACAAATCTTCGGGCAATGAAAATTTTTTAGTAGAGGGAAAGTATGGTAACTTGTTGGAATGTATCAATATTATTGGATTATTGCCAAGATGATACTGAATACGCACCGTCATATCTGGCGACTGCAAATCTCTTTGCAAAGTGGAAGGAGTATCTGCTTGCTTTGGTGTTGGTTGTGTAGCTTTTGACACTTTTGTAACCGTAATTTCGCGCACAATTCGAGTTAAGTAGGCTCCTTGGAGCCATAATGTAGCTTCAATCTTTTGCTGTTCCGTTACTTTCTGAATTGGTTCAGCAGCTATAACAAAAGGAGCCTCGGTAGAATTGCTGTCATGCGATATGGTTATCTTCATAGTTTCTGGGCTATGGAAGGCAAAATTAGGAGCCGACAACACCACTTCAATTTCCCATTTCTCTTGATTAGTGGATTTAGAAACACTATGCAAATTTTTTGAGGAAACCTTCAAGAACGGATTTGCTCTAAAATTATTTTGGGAAGTAATTAAGTCTTTAGTCAAAGAAATTACAACCGGAAATTTTTGGCCCGGTTTTACTTTATCGGGGCATTTTATTGTGGGGTAACGCTCAATAGCCGATTGGATATTTGGTTGCTGCTGAAACTTATTCGGTGGTGTAACTTGAACTGGGGGTTGAATATTATAAAATTCTTTAACTTGTGATGCTGAATCAAAAATTGGTTGATGATAAAAATGTACGTCCTGACGAATTTTTCTATAGCCATCTAGGAAATAACCTTTAACTACTAATTTGTAATTTCCAATTAATGCTGTGTGACTGTCCCAAAAAATTACAAACGGTGTACCTCCGGTTTGCTTGCCCAACTCTTGTTCAAGTAGTGGCTGACGGCTATTGCCTTGATAAACGGCATAACTTAATTTAGCACTATCAGCCACTTTAAAAGCAAACCTATAACCATTAATACTTGTAGGTGCCGAAGTGTGATAAAGAAGCACCGGTGCAACATGTTCTGTCTGAAGGTTAGCGACTGATTGCAAACGAGCCACAGCACCCAATTTGGCAATGTCTAAATGCAGTGGTTCAATAACCGCATTGGTTGGCCATTGCAACTCATTAAAGCCCTGTTGCAAAGATGATTTTGGAATAATACGATCCATTTTATAAAAACGTCTGAGACGCAATTCTTGAACTTTCAGAGCAACTTCAGTGGTATTTTGCAAATAGAATTTCATTTTGCATTTTGGCGGGAGTGGTTGCCATGTTTCGCGGTGATGAACCAAAGCGGAGAGCAACTCAATATCAGAGCCAGCAACCGGATGAGGTGCAATACCTTCCCATCGATTACCTCGGTTTTGGTAATCTAACCCACCACTATGCACAAAAGGTATGTGCATCGCAAATAGTGCCACAATGACAATGGCTTTAGTTAAGTTGTTGTTTATAAATGATAACATGATTTTTTACCTCGTTTCAGCGAGCGTAGGATGGGCAGAGCGTTAGCAAAACCCATCACTTAACGATATGGATTTACAGTTGAGTAATAACTTCCTCTGGCAACTTAATGAAGTTGAAAGCATTCCCAAATGGAGTTTGGGAACGAGAAATACACATTTAGCGAATACCCACCTACGAATCATCACGCTGTAGAGGTGGAATAGGAAAATCTTTTAACCATTGAACAGTATAGGTAGAATTAGCCAATTTATTGACTAATTTTTCGTCTGCTGTTATTAATGGCAAACTTAAGCGTTGGGCAAGCGCGACATAGCATGCGTCATAAGCCGATATGCTGTGGGGTACAGCAATGTCTAACGCTTCTACCATTAAATCAGATGTTGGGGTACGTTGTAAAGCTAATTTTTCCAAATTAATCAGATTTTTACGTGCTTTATCCGCTGGGTAATCAAAACGGTAGGTATATTTCCATAGAATGTTAGTGCATTCTATAAAAAATAAGTCTGGTACATAAAATTGCGCTGGGGATGATGCTGTGAGATGAGCAAAAAGCGCGTGTGTTTTCTCGGATAATTCTTCTTTGACAAACAATTTTATACCAACACTCGCATCGACAACGCAATTTAAAGCTGAAGTATTCATCTAGCACGATCCTCTCGTAATAATGTGGTACTGTCTGGCGCATGACTAGGTATTTCCATACGAGAGTGATAAATGTCCGCTAAAATTTGGTTTTGTTGTTCGCTTCGTTGTTCTTTTTCCTGTTTGAATTGATATAAAACAGCAATTACTTGTGTATCCAGTGTGCAATTTTTGGCAAAAGCCAATTTTTGAAAGTAGCCATACAAATCTTGTGGCATACTTTGAATTTGTAAAGCTGGCATATTAAAACTCCTTATTTATGTAAGTCAATTGGTGATTTAATTGATACAAATTTAGGCCCCTTCATATTCCTACAAAAGTGGTTGACGATTTTGTGAACTTGTGTATAACGATGAACGGTTGCCGGTTAATCAATCCTTCCCTAAATAGTCTCTATTTGTGTATGGCAAATTCTTTTGCAAATACATCAACTTCAACTAAATGAAATACTTCTATTTCTTGTTCAAAAAGTGTTAATGCTTCTCTGACATTTTTTAAACTCAACTTGCCAATTCTAACACGTTTCATCAGAGCCGAATGACACTCAACTCTTGAAATATCAGTCATAGTAATGACTAAATTCTCTTGGCGATGTAGGCTATTGATAAAATTGTACCCATTTCTCGGTGATAGATTTTGACTAAGGCACTAGTATCGACAGTTCATGACGAATGCCTTTCATGGATAATGTCGTCAGAAAGGTTGCCGCTGATAGACTGAGTTAACCGTTGAATTCGTTCAAACGACATTTTTTCCAAGTCTACCTTGGGAATAATAATAACTTTAACCGCAGCATCATCAGAAAAAGGAAGTTCATTGAGTTCCAAATGCCCGTTTTTGATGTGAGCATCTCTAGTGACTTTATACATAAATGGCATCCGGGAATAAATTAATTTGTCAGAAACCAAGTTTCTTTTAATTAAATATTTGGAGCCAAACCTCCGAGGTTTCCAAAACCTCGGAGGTTTTTCGCTTATTTTTCCAAACCGTTTTTAAGCAATAACGCCGGCTGATATTCTTTTGCAATTTCCATTGTTTGCTGATACGCCTCAAATCGGAACGCACTTTGTTGTGCTAACCAAGCCGCAAATAATGTCCACTTAGCCGGTTCAGAGATTTTGCTTGTCTGCATTTCTTGCTTAACTTGTTTCAATGGCAAAGGCAAATTTTCTATTACCTGAAACTTCCCTTCAATGGTTTGCCCGTTTGCATCGTTCACGACAACCCGATAATCTCCGGCATTCAACATCCGTTTCTCAAATTGTACTTGCTTGGAATAAATTCCGGTATTCGTAGCCAACAATGCTTTCGATGTCTCCCCCGGAAAAACTTGCACCCAGTAAGGTGCATTTCCACCTCGCCAAGCTAAACGTAACGCCCGTTTTCCCGATAGCAATTGTTGTTCACCGTATTTTTTCAACAACGGTATTGACAAAGCAACTGGCTCAGCCTTTCTGATGGAAATTTGTACTGCTTTAAGATAATTCGTAAACATTTCAGCCCACGATTGTTTGGTATCAGCAATAACATTTTTGGAAAGTGATATTGTAGTACCACGTTTTTTTACCAAATAAGGTGAGTTGGCAAAAGTAACTTTGGCAGATTGATTGCTACCGAATGTCAGCATGACATAGTTCTGAGCATCTTTCAAAAGCCCATTTTTTGGTTGCCGTACACATAACCAGTCACCATCTTGTAACACCATCATTGGTATCACATCCAATTT
>Ga0233403_10000734_pt1 | contig 15732 bp, 15 predicted proteins | sample Na_oxic_1_MG_FD_179866 | JGI IMG/M metagenome (GOLD analysis project Ga0233403, IMG submission 179866) | Seawater microbial communities from Saanich Inlet, British Columbia, Canada - Na_oxic_1_MG | ecosystem: Environmental > Aquatic > Marine > Inlet | place: Canada: British Columbia | collected...
TTTGCGTCGTTATTTTTTGTGAATTACCACAAAGGTTGTATGTATTAACGACTTGGAAGCAAAATTTAGTTATTTTTACTTTACAATTCACCATGTTCATACTAAAAACTGAACCCCGAAACGTGAGGTACGATGAATTAGGTATAGGAGACTTGCTTGACCAAATGATTTATCAAGATGAAGAAAAGCGAGTGGTTTCCATAGGTCAAGCAGTCTTCGCTCTGGTATTAAATGGATTAGGCTTTGCAAACCATACGTTGTATCTAATGCCTCAATTTTTTCAAGATAAGCCATTGGAACGTCTTTTTAGTGCTGGATTTAAAGCTGAACATTTAAATGATGATGTAATGGGCAGAACATTAGACAAGCTTTTGCGCTCAGATGTAACCAATATTTACTCAATTTTGGCTGCAAGGGCTGTTCACCGTTTGAAACTGTCGAGTAGTTTTGCACATTTGGACACTACAGGCTTCCATGTAGACGGTAAATATAACCAAGAATCTTCATCAGAAAGTGTGGTAAAAATTACCAAAGGATACAGTAGGGACCATCGTCCTGACCTTAATCAAGTCGTTTTACAGCTTATTTGTTATGGTCTTGCCGGTATTCCATTGTTGATGGAACCATTGAATGGTAATAACAGTGATAAAGATAGTTTTCGTCAAACAATTCAAAATCATATAGGTCAGTTGAGAGATGATTTTAAACTAGAATACATTGTTGCTGATAGTGCTTTGTATGTATCAGAAACTTTGGTAGAAATGAAAGATTTCTTTTGGATAAGTCGAGTACCAGAAACTTTGACTGATGCACAAGAACTGATAAGAAATATTGCACCGGATTTGATGGCAAATCCGCTGGAAATGTCTTGGCGTACAAGAGGCGAACAACTTTGCCGGTGTGAACCAACGTTGGTTAGTAGTTTTTTCACCCCAAGCACATCAACGTGGGCTTAAAAGTGTTAATAAACATTGTCTTAAACAAACTACAGCCAATTTTAAAGCTTTTAAAAAATTGTGTAAGCAAGATTTCCAAAGCATTGATGAAGCTCAAAACGCATTGAATAAATTCGAAAAAACATTAAAATTGACGTTTGTTGCGGAAAGCGATTTTGTTTCAGTACCACATTATCATGGAGCTGGTCGCCCTTCTAATGAACAAAAACCAGATGGATTTACTTATCGTATTGAAGGTGCATTAGCTTCCTTACCGAAGGTTAGAATGGAACAACTTCAACGTAAGAGCTGTTTTATTCTCGCTTCAAATCAGCTAGATATGGAAGCACTTGTCTTAGAACAACTGATTGAGGCATATAAAGGGCAACAAAAAGTTGAACGTGGCTTTCGTTTTATGAAAGACCCTATGTTCATGGCTTCAACATTTTTCTTGAAGTCTACGAAACGTATCACAGCATTATTGATGGTTATGACTATATGTCTACTTGTTTATGCAGCACTTGAACACCGTATCCGTCAAGCTCTCAAAGAACACGATGAATATTTTCCTGACCAGAAAGGAAATGCAATTCTTTCATCCAACCACACGCTGGGTATTCCAGTTTTTTGCTGGTATTAATATCTTGGTTATCGATCAATTACATGAACTGGTTTTAAACCTAAATCGATACCAATTGGAATTGCTTAAATTGTTGGGAGAAAATTATGAACAATTTTATTCTGATTCTGGATAGTGCTTGTGCGGAACGTCGGATATAATAAAGGATTTATAAATAAAGGATTTGACTCTAAGAATTATAGAAATTCCATGTAACTTTTAGATACAAAATGCTGTAGCTGTTAGCTAAAAATCCCTTTTTATAAATCCTTTATTATATACAATCCTTGTAGTTATTTACCCTTCAATAAAGAAATGCGTTTTATGTAGGTTTGCCCCTACAAACTCCACGTATTCAAAGCTGGCGTGTTCGCCCTAGCGTTACTTCACTTCTTCACAGTGAACCAATTCCCATCCAAATGATACCTCTATTCAGAGGTAATTAATTTATACTCCTGTGCTAACTCATCATTCATTACTATCACTGCCATTGCTGATAGTCCCCAAATTTTACAGATCGTATTTAGCGATTTTTGCAGTGCATCTTGTAGTGGCGGCAGCCAACCTTTTGGATGTCCATTGACTACCAGAACCAAACGAAAATCTACATTTGCCAGATTGAGTTCTTGGAAAGCTTGGGGCAAATTTTCATTTGGATGACGCTTTAAACAGATTGCTAATCCCAAAGATAAAGCATTGCTTAGTTTTTCATTGACTTCTTTGATAAAATCATCAAAATCAGGTTGCGTTACTGGATTAGGAGTGCTTTGTTTAGCTTCAACTATCCATATTTTTTTGGAACGCAACAATAGAAATTCAGCCATCTTTACATTTTCCTGAATTTTCTCATAAATCTTACTTTTCTCAATACGAAAACATTCGTGCTCGGAATAAGGACCGAATTTCATGCCAGATTCCTCAATATAAACGGTTTTCATTGCAACGCTAACTCTACTTCTTCTTTATAAAGACGAATGGACTCATCAATAATTGGATTAGCTGGCATCTCATTTTTTAGATCAGCATATTGCCATTCACCTTGGTTGGCAGAAATAACTGGAATGGACAAACCTTGTGCCAACAAAAATAATTTTTTCACTACGAAATAAGAATGACTAGCAAGAAAAAACTGAATGCCGTATTCAGAAAGCAATGCAACAATATCTAATAATTGTGAAATAGCAACCGGATGTAAGGCGGATTCAGGCTCATCAATAAAAATAATAGACTCTTTATCCAAATATCGGGCAGTCAATAAGTTGTCCAGAATAGCAATGTTCTTAATTCCTTCAGCAGTTACACCAATTGAGAATTTTTGGTTACCTTTTTTAAATTGCCAACGTCCAGAAGCTTCATCATATTCCACTTTCCCACCTAATATTTTTTCAATGTTTTGATGTACTTGTGCAAATTCAGACTCCAAACGATTTCCTTTAGATGATGATCTCAATGCACGAGCCAGATCAAGATAGGTGTCATCGAAACCAAATGTCTTATCTCGTTCACGGGATTTTAAAATAATTGAATCCAATGACAACACTTCTTTTGCCGGAAAAAAAATAGAATTGCTTGAACGTGGATTGACATTATTTTCAATCGAAGAAATTCGCTGGCTTGTATTTTTGCCAAATTCATAGCAAAATTTTTGATGATCAAAAGTGATATTGCAAGATAAAGGTGTGTTATCAGTTCCTTTCGTGACAAGATCACCAATTTTTTCTGGCTGAAATGTCCAGTAAAGTTTTTCCGCCAGAATTTCCGCGACTTTTTTGCGTTCATCACCACGCTTATAATCTTCTAGGGTACGCATTGCGCTGTAAAGCGTTTTAAGCAGGAAAGTTTTACCAGAATCGTTGGGGCCAATAACGAGATTAATCCCACTTAGATTATTCCAAACAATATCATTCAATGGGCCAAAATTCTTAATTTCTATATTATTTAGCATCTTCAGTTCACCTAAACTCCATATAAACGGACTGTATCACCTATTTTGCGACTGGAAAACCAAACCGGTCAGGTTTAGAAAACCTAACTTTATTACCGATTACTAACTCTCTGCAAAATCTGTTGCAAAATCACAGAATCCAACAAATCCAATCCTTCAGCATCGCATAACATATTCCAGTCTCTGTTTCCAGCCAAACCCAAATCAATCCAACGACACTTTAGGATGTGCCATTGGAACATAATCGAAAACTAACCGCAAGGATTTTTTTAATAAATTATTTTAACAATAACTACAAGGATTGTATTTTAGAAGGGATTGAGATTGAGATTAATTTCAATTTATCATGGGGTTTTAGCGATTAAAATCACTTAGAAAGTGCGTGGTAATGTTTGTTACAACCATAAGGAATGTCAGCTTTTTTGAGCCAAAAATTTCTTGCGGTAAATAATCCACTGAAAACATCCTGAAATATACCCATTTTGCATTTTCATTTCCAAAAAGGTTTTCAAAACCGGTCATCCATCACCGAAAAATTTACAGCAAGAAAAATCCCTTCTAAAATACAATCCTTGTAGTTATTGTAAGTTATTGTTAAAACTAATTTCATCAAATCCTTTCTAAAATGCAATCCTTGTAGTTATTGTTAATTGTGGTTGCCAGCAAAACCGAATTCTCAAAGTTGACGTAAAATTTGAAAAGAGTACAATTGCCCTCTGTCTGAATCACTTAAATATATTTTTCTGAACATCTTAAGCCTCTTGTTGGTTTACAGCCACGATAAGTCAAGTCAATGGACCGACTTTATTTAATATTATGAATATTATAGATATTTTTTGTGGAGCGGGCGGGTTGTCAACTGGTTTTGGGGCAACCGGTGAATTTAAAGTTAAGGCTTCCCTAGATATTTGCAGGGATGGACTAAAGACATTTAAAGCCAATCATCAATTTGCTCGGATGATTGAAGGCGATATTAGAAAATACCCACCCGCTACTTTTTCAAAAATTACCGAACTTGCCCCCGGTGATGTTGACGTTGTCATCGGTAGCCCGCCGTGCCAAAGTTTTTCTTCAATTCGTCCGTTTAGAAGTTTAACCTTTGATGATCCAAGAAATACACTCTTTGAATCATTCGCTCTTTTAGTGCAATTTTATCAACCACAATTTTTTGTGCTAGAAAATGTGGTGGGTTTAATAACACATCGGCAGGGAAAAACACTTCAACAAATGATAGACACTTTTGAAACCTTAGGTTATAAAACTGATTGGCGAATCATGAATGCCGTTAATTATGGATTACCACAAAAACGTGAAAGAGTAATTATGATTGGACGACTGGGGTTAGATTCGGTGGTTTTTCCACAACCTACGCATTTTTTTGAAGGGCGAAGTATGGCACCTTTAAATCATCCAAAACTAATTCGTACCTACCCCTTACTGGATAACAAACTTCCCCCCGCCATTAGCGTCATGAATGCGATTCATGATTTGCCAAACCTAAAATCTGGTGAAGATAGCAAACATTATAGAACTGATATTTCACCAACACCTTTTGAACGGGCACGGCGCAAAAACACCCAAACGCTCACGCTTCATAAAAGTACCGCCCACTCACCGAAAATGTTAGAAATCATTAAACACGCCGGTTCAAATATTGCCGCTTTGCCACCCGGCTTAGTAGAAAGTGGCTTTAGCACCTCTTATAGTCGAATCGAACCTTCTGCCCCTTCAGTCACGTTAACCGTTAACTTTGTCCATCCGGCTTCTAACAAATGTATCCATCCCTATCAAGATAGAGCATTGACTCCACGAGAAGGAGCGCGATTGCAAGGATTTGATGATGATTATATTTTCAGGGGTAATCGGAGCCAAGTTGTCAAGCAAATTGGCAATGCTGTACCACCGTTGCTTGGACGCGCAATCGCTACTGCCTTATTGGAGCAATGGTAATTAATTGAAATAAATATAAGGTTTGCCGTTAGAACGAAGACGATAAGGGCAAACCGTTTTATCAAAATAAACTAAAGACATTCTGCTCAAAGCATCCGTAGTAATAACAGCCGTTTTGCCACTATCACCTTTGGTATTACTGAGAGAAAAATCTTCTTCAGAAATAAAACCACATCGTGATTCCCATAAAGCGGCTCTATCACCCCGCTTTTTTCGATCAAAACCGGTATTGGTTGTCAAGACATAACGAAAAGTCAGATAGTTACCCGGTTTAGCAACATGTCCTTTTGGCTTATTTTTTTCCAGTGCCACCTTTATTTCAATGCCATTTTCAAGTTTTCCAAGAAAAGGTAACAAGTCAGGAAAAGTATGGGGACGATTACGATAAAATTTTCCAAGCGAATGAAACGCTATCCTTGTGCCTAATAAATTACCAATAATAGAAGATAAATTAGCCAGTTCAACTGTACCACCACCTAACCTTGGTAAATTAGTTTCAACAAGTTTTTCATCCAATGAATCAAGTGTCAAATGGGTATCAGCTATCGCATGACACAACATTTCAGATGTGATCCCTATCGAAAGAAGTGCATGAGTATTTCTACAATTCTCTAACAGTTGTTCGGGCGTGGTACGCTGGACAGTTCCTACTACAGATTCGGGTAAGTGAGGCTCAAGTAGAACGTTAAGTTTAATATCCAGTGCTAATGCAATGGATACCAAAGTACCAATAGTGACATTCAGCTCGCCTGATTCCAATTTTTGAACGTGACGTGGATTTAAAGCCGCTTTTTCAGCGAGTTTTTCTTGTGTTAATCCGAGTTTCAGTCGATGATATTTCAATTGGTGAGCCAAATTAGCTATCACAGACGAAACGGGTGAAGTCATTTTAGATTTTGCCATGTTAACGATGTTATTGACATGACAAAAAAGATGCCACGCCACAAAAGGCGTGTTACAATTAACTACAAAGATAAATTCCTTGTTCCTAAACGAGGTGAATACATTATGCCTATACCCATAAGCAATTGCTCATTGTTCAATGTGGTTGCCAGCTAAAATAAATTAATTCTCAAAGTTGACGTAAAATTTGAAAAGAGTACAATTGCCCTCTGTCTGAATCATCAGAATTTAGGTACAATATACTGAAATTATCGTATATGCTATAATCATCAGCAACAGCAATGTGTTAAGCGGAGGCGATAATGTTCTCAGAACCAGTTGTAACCCAAATGGCGGCATACCTTTTAAAAAAAAGGGGCAATCGCATGGCTTTTATCAAACTAATTAAGCTGCTTTATTTAGCAGAGCGAAAAGCGGTTTCAAAGTGGGCTGAGCCGATTAGTGGCGATCATTTTGTTTCTATGCCCCACGGCCCCGTGCTTTCTCAAACTTACGAGCTAATAAAGTCCCAGCCCTCCTGATTGTAACGGATTTCTTTATGAAATATTTTCAGCCCGACTCATCACGCCAAGTAAAGATAATTCGTTCTTCAGCTTGCCTAAATTCAATATTGAACTTATCAAACACAACTTCTCGTCCAATAATTTCTTCGAGATTACTTTCATTTTGTAACCAAGCAATTGGTGCTATAAAAGCATGACCATCAATAGTCATTGTTAGATTGCGTAAAACAAAATTCGCGGTTCCGCCTAAACCTTGTGCCGGTAACGTTTGTTCTGCGTCAGCTAAATAATTTGGCAACCATTCATGACGACTGATAAGTACTGAAGCATAAGTTTTCTAACCTTATAAACCGAATAATAATGTAGGGTGGGCAAGGTCTTTTTCTTGCCCACCTTATTTTTTAATAAGCTACAAAATATTCGATAACTTGTGCTTCAGTACTTAGAACGTATGCGAATGGGCAAAATGACAATCGCACCGGTACGACGAGGGATAAAGTAAATTGCAAATTCTTCTTTGGAAGATTGCGCTAACTCTAAAACGTAATCTAAGTCTTGAGCATGAGCGATAACACCTTTGGCGTTATAGGCGATATATTGATTACAATAATTTTGTCGTAAGGTATGTATATTTTGATTGAGCCATTTCAACATTTTTTGCTCACGAATATTTGTCATTTCACATTCCTCGTTGGTACAACAATCTTTTTCTGGTTCCCACGCGCCTTTGTTAGAACCGATTCTGTTTGCTCCCGCATCCCGTCTTTGCTGTAACTTCGATAATGCGTTCCCACGCCGGCGCGCTCATCGTTATACACAAATATTTAAGCATTTGATTTTAATTGATATTTGTAGGGTGGGCAAGGTCTTTTTTTTGCCCACCAATCGCTTGAAGGCTCCCCCAAAAAAAAACTTGCCCACCCGACATTTTGATTTGTGTATAACGATGAGCGCCGGCGTGTGGGAACGAGAGAAAACCTTTAGATTTGGCCTGGAATCCAAACCTTCAGATTTGGGCTTGGAATCCAAACCTTTAGATTTGGAAGTTAAGCCTTGGAATCCAAACCTTTAGATTTGGAAGTTCTTTAATTCTTGGAATCCAAACCTTTAGATTTGGAAGTTCTTTAATTTTAAGCTAAATAAGCCAAATCTGAAGGTTTGGACTCCAAAGCCAAATCTGAAGGTTTGGACTCCAAAGCCAAATCTGAAGGTTTGGACTCCAAAGCCAAATCTGAAGGTTTGGACTCCAAGGGCCAAATCTGAAGGTTTGGACTCCAAAGCCAAATCTGAAGGTTTGGACTCCAAAGCCAAATCTGAAGGTTTGGACTCCAAAGCCAAATCTGAAGGTTTGGACTCCAAAGCCAAATCTGAAGGTTTGGACTCCAAGGGCCAAATCTGAAGGTTTGGACTCCAAAGCCAAATCTGAAGGTTTGGACTCCAAAGCCAAATCTGAAGGTTTGGACTTGTGTATAACGATGAGCGCCGGCGCGTGGGAACGAGAGAAAAGGATTGCCCCTACGTTTTGCTATGATTTGTAGGGGCAATCCGTTGCTCCAGCCCTAATTATTTCATGCACATGCCTAACTTTATTACTGATTACTAACTCTCTGCAAAATCTTTTGCAAAATCACAGAATCCAATAAATCCAACCCTTCGGTGTCGCATAACATATTCCAATCTCTGTCTCCAGCCAATACCCGCCGAATAGCCGCCGTTAGTTGAGTCCAACCTTTTGCTTCTCGTTTTTGCAGCATTGATTCTAGTTGGCTCTGTAACGCCGGTTTGGCAACGGCAGCAACCACAGCGTCGATGAACTGTTGATGTTGTTGTAATTCATTCTGGGCTTGTGCCGAATTCGCTTTAGTTTCGCGGGCTAAACAACGGTAATTATGAGCTTGGAGAGCATCGTTTTGTAACTCGGCAATCTTTGCCAAGAGGCTATAGGTTTTCCAAATCGTCGCGACATTGGGATCAAGCGTTTTGCTAACAGATAAACCAGTTTCGGCAAATTGCCGCGCTTCGTCAAGGCGAAGGGGTTGGTTATGTAATAAGTCTGCAAGGCTATAAAGCCCATTAGCAATGCCAGTCCAATCTTTGTTCATCTTAGCAAATTCAATCGTTTTGCCGTAGCCAGTTTCGGCTTGAGATAAATTACCGAGTGTTTGATTAACTTGGGCGAATTGATACCAACTTTTAGCAGCAGCGGCTAACTCACCTTGCTGTTCCCGGATTTGGGCAGCTTGTTGATAAGCTTGGGCGGCGGCTTGCAAGTTTTTAACTTGTTGGTGAATTTCCCCCAAGCTATGCCAAGAATCTGCTTCAGATAGTGGCTTTTTCAATTGCTGGAATAAGGGCAAAGCAAGGCTCAGGCGTTGTTCGGCTTCGATGAGATTGCCTTGTAACATTGCTAAAGTGCCAAGTTGACTTTGGATGATGGCTTCATTATGAGTATTTCGTGTTTCCTGCATAATGGGTAAAGCCACCTCATAAGCTTCTTTGGCACCGGCATAATCCTCAATTTCCTTCAATACCGTTGCTAGATAAATTTGGAGCCAACCGATTTCTTGTCTGATTATTGGAGACGACTCTAACATCCTCAATTCTGACAACGCTTGTTGGAAATAATCAGCCGCCAAATTAAGTTGATTCAGTTCCGCAAGACAACGCCCCAACCAACCCAAAGCAATAGCATGATCATAACTAGCAATGTTCCCTAACCGTTCAAGAATTCTCTCAAATATCACTTGAGCATCTTGATAACGTTTGGCGTTATAAAATTCTTTGCCTTGTGCAGACAGGGTTGCCAATTCCGATTGAGTAGCGGCGGGGGTTACCAATGGTGGCGTTGTAACCGCAGCGGTTTCGGTGGTTAATTGCTTGATATCACTCTTTAAGCCAAAATCGACGAGGAATGATTTTACATTATCAGCAAACGGGGTAGCCCATTGTTTATTCGTTTTCACGGCACCACGCACGGCACAAAGCAAATTAGGCAATTCTTTACGCTCAATCGCCCCGGTTTGAGTGGGATTATCTTTTTCCTCCGCATACAAAAAGTTAGATAATTCATAATAGCCAAGGCGATGCCGCTCAATTAATGCTTGTTGCTCCGCTGTCGATAACCGCACCCATAGTATAGGCGCTAGGCTGGGGTGAAATTTCAGATAAGGTGCGGCAACACCGTTTAAGTATTCCGATTGAATAAGAGCCGTGGCTTCCAAAATTTGGCGTAGTTGCTGCCATTGGGCCTCGGGAATTTCAGTGATGGCTTGCAAAGCGTTTTCAAACGCGCCGCCTTGAAATACCCCCAATTTAGAAATTAATTGGAGTACCATCGGCTCTAAGGTTTCTAACACCAAATTCAACGATACCACCAATGACTTTTCCGCTTGCGGCATATTAGCCGGCAAGCCTCTTAATGCCCGCTCAAGGCGCACATCCAAATTTTTAACACTGTCATATTTGAGTTGACGCGCTAACAAGTTAATTGAGAATGGGTGATAGTCAATGCGTTTAAACATTTGTTCTACGGCTTCTCGCGGCGGTATCCCATACGCTGGCTCCGGTGGCAAGTTCATCAGCGCATCAAAATAACGCAGAGCCTCATTTTCATCTAACTTTGGCAACGATAATTGGCAATACCTTAATCCCCCTTGGCTAGGAAAAGCAGCATGAGGTAAAGACGGTTGGCGCGTAGTAAAGAGGACACGACTTTGGCCGGTTTCCGACCATTTCTTTGCCATATCAAGCAGTTGCTTTAAACCACTATTATTTGTAGTGCTAGTTTGCAAAGCCGTTCCCCAATCTTCCAAAGGTGGGATTTTCAAATTTGGGAGAGAATGGGGAGAATTTTTTTCCAAGGTTTCCAAATTATCCAAGATTAACAAAGTTGGAACTCGACGCAGAGCATCAGTTGCGGCTTCGGAATCCAACAAATTTTTATGCGACACTGCCGCGATCATACTGACAACGGCACTTACCGCATCGGCACCTTGAAAATTGGCGTAGTCTACAAAAACCACGCGCTTAAAAAATCCAGTACGGTGTAACCAACGTCCAACTTCTCGCGCTAAATAGGTTTTACCCTCGCCGCCAAAACTATTTATGCTGACACAGCGAACCCCACGCACAAACCAGTGTTCAATTTGCCACAATTCACGCCAGCGTCCAAAAAAGCCGGCTTCGGATATTGCGGGTAGATTTGAACCGGTAATTATTTTTTCCGCAACCACAGGTTGGGCATCTTGCGGTTGGGTTAATAAAGCGGCATCCACTCCCTGTTGATATAACACCGGTGTAAACCAGTCGTGTACATGAATTGTGAGGCGTTCTTTAAAACGGTGAATTTCACGACGTTCGGTGTTTTCAAGCAAAGCGAGGCGAGCATTATCTAAGGCAACCCCAATACCATAACCTTGGGCTAAACTGTCATAAAACCCCTCAAACAATTTTCGGGCGGCTGGCTTTAACATTGAAGAACTTATTAACAATACGAAAGGAGTACCTATCGTTGCCATAAGAGCCGCGACACCATTCATGTTTTGGGAAGACGCGATACCATTGACGTTTGGGGGAGCCGCGACACTATTGACGTTTTTGGAAAACGCGATACCATTGACGTTTTGAGGAGCCGCGACACCATTTACATTTTGGGGAAACGCGACACCATTGACGTTTTGGGAAGGCGGCAAAGCTTGAGCAGAAGTGGATAAAATCACTAATGCGATTTGTTGCCGATTAAACATATTAGCTAATAGGGAAACCGGCACTAATTGTTTTTCACCATTGTCCTTTTCAAATAAGAGATAACTAGTATTCTTGCCCATTGGCAGCTCAACAAGTTTAGTTCTGAAATCCACCGACATAGTTTTGAAACCATCTTTGGCTTCAAGTTCCAATTGCCCATCGCTATCAAAAACGCTATGCCCATCAAAATGGAGAATATTGACACGAGGCTCGGTTTTACTTTCGAGGCGATTACGCAAATTTTGCAAAGTTGCAGGGCGCAGAAATTCTACTGTCACTCGTCCAGCCGCCGCAGTGCTATCTATAGCATTTAATGCCTCATCGGCGATGGCGCGGGGATCAGTAAAACTGGCATTAGTGGGACGACTAACCACAAATAAAATATGCAATTTCCATTGTGGAGTGATTGCAAAATTTTGGGGGGTATGAATACGCCGCCGGATAGAAATACGAGGATTTTCATTAATCAAAAAATCACCGCCTTTGCCGGAATAATGCAATAGTTCCCAAGGCAAAGATAAAATACTCGGATGATCAGCGGTAATAGTTAAGACACGATATGGCTCTTTATTACCTCGAAACTTTTTAAAGAGACGATGAGCGGCTCGTTTAGAAAATACCCGGTCAAACAATGCTTTACCTAATACAGACAATTGTTTAACAATCTGTTGGGCACTTTCATAATCTAAATCCGCACTGTATTGGGTGGCATATTCTTCCAAATACCAACGTAGATGTTGATGGCCTTTGTCAGAAACCGGTGAAACAAAAGTCAACAATTTCGTTTCTTCACGACTGTTGTCATCAATTAGACTAACAATGACGTGCTGAGGATCTGGAAAATATAGGTTAAGTTCTAGGAACATTTTAATTGTGAATTATAAATTATGAATTATAAATTGTGAACGGGAATTGTAGAATACTTATGAGTTGTGAATTTTACCTGAAAATTGCGTTTTAAACACTATTTAGAGGGATGTTTCTTTCCTAATACCTTAGTACAACGAATTAAGAAATGAACGAATTTAAACCCCTTAAAAATTAGTACAACGAATTAAGAAATGAACGAATTTAAACCTCCTTAAAAAATGAACGAATTTAACCCCCCATGTAACAACAATTTACCCATTATTTAATTCGATTATTTTTAATTCGATTATTTCTCAATTCGTTGTACTAAATAAATAGGTTTTAATTCGATTATTTCTCAATTCGTTGTACTAAATAAATAGGTTATACAATGATTGGCGAACATATTGTTTCCTAGACCGGAAAAAATTTGTTGAAAAACCTCCGAGGTTTCCAAAACCTCGGAGGTTTGCCGAAAAAAACCCGCAAAATCGCTTTGGTATTAAAGAAATCCGATTTTTGCAAAAAATCGGATTTCTAGCATTCGCCTCAAAATCGCTTCAAATTTCCCCTGAGTATAGTCATTCACAATTCATCAGTTGCTACTACCTACGAATTTTGGAAAGCAATATTAATATTTCCATGTAAAGCCATACTAGAGTGACCATTAAAGCAAATGCCCCATACCACTCCATATATTTAGGGGCACCACTTTCTACCCCCCGTCTTATAATCTCAAAGTCAATGATAAGATTAAGAGCCGCAATAATCACCACAACAACGCTAAAACTAATCCCAAACCAGCCAGTATCATGAATAAATGGTATGCTAATATCGAAAAAAAATAGTAGCCCAATATCGACCAAATAGATAAGACAAACCGCACCAGTTGCGGCGACAACACCCAATATGAAACCATCCGTGGCTTTAATTAAGCCGGTTTTATAAGCAAGAAGTAAACAAAATAACGTTCCAAAAGTTAATCCAATTGCTTGAATGACGATACCCGGAAACGCCGTTTCCATAAGAACCGATATGCCCCCTATAGTAAGCCCTTCAAGTAATGTATATATTGGCGCGGTAAATGGAGCCCAACTCACTTTGAATATTGTTACAAGTGCCACAATGAATCCGCCAATTGCTCCTGCCCAGACGTAAGAAATAACCGTATTTATATCTTGGGTGGTATAAAACAAATACCAAACCCAAGCCGAAGTTATTAAAAGAAGGAATAAAAGTATTAACGTCTTGTTAATCGTTCCCCCTATTGTCATCTCTGACACTAAGGTTATTGGTAAGCTTTCAAACGATTTTGCTGATAATGCCGGATTTTTTGATGCCATATTTATTTTAAAAATTAAGTTTTGGTAATTAATGATAGTCGATATGTTGGTGTGTTAGCATACTTGAAATCGGTGAGGATTAAAAGCTAACTACAGGGATTGCTTATAATAAAGGATTGCTAACTACAGGGATATGCTTATAATAACAGATTAAGTGGCAAATCCGCCGTATTTAAGTCGGTATCGTTTCAATAGGGATGAAGCCAATGAACGATAATCATTGTTTTGCTGATACTAATGTTTTAATCTATGCTGTGGATACAATACCTTCGCCAATATCAAAATTTGTTGTTTCGGGAATGAGGTACGATTTCCCGAAACCTATATAAGAGTTTCGGGAAATCCGCTTCGCGCAATGAACGAAACAAATATCCAATTGGCGATGGTATTGGTGGATAATGATAGTCTAAAAAAGTCATTACACCGGATAATGTGGATTGTTTCTTGATAGATGATCGCTAAATTTTACTCAATGATCAAATTTTAGATTAATAAGGGAGGTTCAAGATGTCCGTACAACTTACAATATATTTACCCGAAGATGCTTTTTCTATCCACTCACCCTGATAGCTTTATTAAAGAAATGCGTCTGGCGGCAATCAAATGGTTTGAAATCGGGCAAATTTCTCAAGCTAAAGCCGCAGAATTAGCTGATGTGAATCGCCAACAGTTTATAAATGCTTTGTCACGTTTTCAGGTATCGCCTATTCTAGGTGTACTTCTCTTCGCAAAAAAGAATGGAAAAATCAAACAAATCAAACCCTTATTGATTCAACTTCAAAATGTCGGTTTGCGTATCAATACTAAATTAATTGATGAAGCCCTAAAGCTTGCAGAGGAAAAGGGGACAAGCAAGTTTGCCGATATCGCCTGAATATCTTGATTTCCTGGTGAAAGTCCCACTTTGTCTCCATCAGGTTCGCCAATTATCACGGGTTGTTGAGCCTTATTTAGTTTCGCACCAAAATTCGTTGCACTCAAGACAGATAAATTCACCCGGAAAATGGGAATGCGCCCTATAATATTATTAGGCGCTGTGATTTAAAATATATATTATTATGACTGGCACCCAGAACCGGTTGCCACACAGATGCAATCATATACTGGATAATTTTGGCTGCCGGTGCTTTAACAGCACGACTAATGAGGTGGTTATTAATGGCAACTTATCAACAAGTTTTTTTAGACGAAGAAGCGGAACAAGCATTACAGGCAGTCATGCAAATTGCAAGATTAAACATGCCGGATGCTTTGAAACAAGGTTTAGTTCTTTTACAACAACATTTAAACATCAGCCATATACCGGCAATCAAACCGTTTGATATTTATAAACAATTGAATTTAGGCGAAGGAGGTTATGCCATTGTACCTTCTTCACAAGCAAAAGAAGGAGTAAAAACAGCCTTACAGAGGAAATTACAACGATAATTTTAATTGCTGGTGGGCAACAACGTTGCCCACCCTACTTGGCTAAATTATCTTTGGTATTGGTTAATAATATTTTTTGTGCTGCCATTGCTAAAAAAACACTACGAGTCATATGATGCTGATTAGTATATTCATCAATATGTGAAATTAATTTAGCCGGTAAAGAAATTTCAAGCTTCATTGGTTTTAGGTTCAATTTAGAAATATTGATATCTAGTAGCATCCAAATTCCTCCGCTGTATTTTTTATTTTTGGCTAGTTGTTCTAAAGAACTTGGTTTTGGTAATTCCATATCTTCACCATCGCAATACAACTCAATAGATTCCTGAATCATAGTAGGTAATTCATCCCAGTTATCGGCTGCTGAAAAACAACCGGGAAAATCTGGAATAGTTACGCCATGAGCATGTTCTTTATCACCTTGATGAATATAAATTGGATAAAGCATTTATTACCTCCATTTCCAACCGGCTTGACGATAAATATTACGTAGAGTGCCAATGGCAATATC
>Ga0233403_10000735_pt1 | contig 15731 bp, 15 predicted proteins | sample Na_oxic_1_MG_FD_179866 | JGI IMG/M metagenome (GOLD analysis project Ga0233403, IMG submission 179866) | Seawater microbial communities from Saanich Inlet, British Columbia, Canada - Na_oxic_1_MG | ecosystem: Environmental > Aquatic > Marine > Inlet | place: Canada: British Columbia | collected...
CTCAATTATTTATTCGCCTCTGATGCCGGTTATGGTTTTATTGTCAAACTAGAAGATTTATACGCGAAAAATAAAGCCGGAAAAGCGATATTGACTTTACCTAAAGACTCAAAAATCGTACCACCGCTACCCATAACCGCAACTGATAAAAAACACTATGCCGTCGTCACCAGCGCAGGTTATTTATCCATCGTACCCCTATCTGAACTGCCCACTCTACCCAAAGGCAAAGGAGTCAAACTGCTCAATATTCCGGCAAAAAGTAAAATCGAAAAAGAGAAGGTTATCGCATTAACCTTATTAAATCCGCTAACCGACATTTTAACTCTACATGTTGGTAAACGGCACCTCACACTGAAAGAACGCGACATTGAAGCCTACACAGGAGAACGCAGTCGGCGAGGCCAAAAACTACCGCGCGGATTTCAAAAAGTAGATTGGGTAGAAGTAATTTATCAAGAAGCCGTCGAAGATATTTTTACCGCATCATCTTAGGGCTATCCTAGGGTGTTGACTGAGAGGTTTTTTTAACCTGTTTTTTTCATGCGAATTTGGTGCTTCTCAAATCATTCATATACCTATAAAAAATATGGTTTAACAACCCCGAAGGGGTTGAATGTGAATAGCCCCAGGTGGAACCTGGGGTTCCATATAATAAACATAAAACCAGCATGAAAAAGAGAGAGCAAAAAAAGCTCTCAGTCAACACCCTAGGGCTATCCCAAATTTTGTAGAGAGCCAGTAACGTGTTTTTAAAGCCCACCATTCTATCCAATTGTCGGGTGGATAAAGATTGCGGCCCTCTTGGAATGCCTGTTATTTTGCGGCCCTCTTTTCGTTCAAAATTTATTTTGCAGCCCGATTGTCGTTGCAAATTTATTTTGCTTTTATTGGCAAACGCAAGAGACGCAAGAGGCGCAAGAGATGTTTCGATTTCTTGTCGGGTGGGTAACGATTTTTTGTTGCCCACCATTCGATCCAATTGTATTGTAGGATGGGTAACGTATTTTTGTTTCCCAGCATTCGATCCTGAAAAAAAATCATGTTAAAAGAGCTAAAAATATTTGGATTTAAGTCAATTCGTGAGATGAAACTGAAATTAAATCCACTCAACGTCTTGATCGGCGCGAATGGGGCCGGTAAATCAAACTTTATTGATCTGTTGCGTCTGCTTAAATCTCTTCAAAATAACCAATTGCAATTTTATATTGGTAAGGCCGGTGGGGCGAATAGCTTATTGCATTATGGTACGTCAATCACCTCTCAAATGGGCGCACACTTTTGGTTTAATATTGATAACACCTCAATCTGTTATCGTGTACAATTTTCTGATGCACCGATTGATACACTGATATTTGCTGAAGAATCGCTTGAATCAAAACAACGGCAAAACTTTGGTATGGGCCATAAAGAGAGTCTTTTATTTAAAAATCAAGATATTGATCATGCAGCCTTGGCGCAAAAAATGCGACATGAAGTCAGTCAATATGGCCTATTCCAATTTCATGATACCTCAGAAACGGCTAAAATGCGTGGCAACTGTGAACTCCATCATAATCGTTATTTAATGAATGATGGTAGTAATTTAGCGGCCATTCTCTATAAATTACAACAAACGCAGTTTTCCTATTATGAGCGTATAGTTGATACAATTCAACAAATTGCGCCCTTTTTTGAAGATTTTATATTAGAACCCTTAGCACTGAATCCCAACTATATTCATCTGCATTGGCGTTCTCGTCATTCACAATATGAATTTGGGCCTCATCAATTGTCCGATGGCACTTTACGCACAATCGCATTGATTACCTTGCTACTCCAACCCGAAACCGATTTGCCAACATTATTGGTATTAGATGAACCAGAATTGGGTTTGCATCCTTACGCAATCACGGTGATGACATCGCTTATTCGCAGTGCCTCAGTACACAGCCAAATTATCTTAGCAACCCAATCAAGTCCTTTTCTTGATCACTTTGAAGCGACTGAAATCGTAGTCGTAGAACAACAAGAAGGTGTTTCTTCCTTTAAACGCATAGAATCGGAAAACCTAAGCGCATGGCTAGAAGAGTATAGTTTAAGTGAACTTTGGGAAAAGAATGTGATTGGTGGGAGGCCTTGTCGATGATACGTTTGCATTTTGTAGTAGAAGGACAAACTGAAGAAACCTTTGTGAATCAAGTACTTACTCCTGCATTATCTGGTTTAAATATTTTTTCTGATGTGCGTTGTGTTCAAACGGGATATAAACGTGGCAAGAAACACAAAGGGGGTATCACTGATTATATTAAGCTAAAAAATGATCTCCAACGTTGGCTTAAACAAGACGCTCATACTGAGGCGAGGTTCACCACAATGTTTGATTTTTACGCCCTCCCTCATGATTTTCCAGGTTATGCAGAAAGCCTGAAAAAACCAGATTTAAATGCGCGAATAGAACACTTAGAAAATTGTTTCCAAGCAGATATTGGCGATCATCGTTTTATTCCTTATATTCAATTGCACGAATTTGAGGCCTTATTATTTACTGAACCCACAAAGTTTGTAGTGGCTTATCCTAATAGAGAACGTGAAATCCAACAACTTGTTGCAGTGCGTTCCCGTTTTACTTCTCCAGAAGAGATTAATGAGGGTCAAAATACATGCCCTTCCAAACGTATCAAAACAATTCTACCTGATTACAACAAAGTCTCAGCGGGCCCTCGTATTGCTATGAAAATCGGTATTAATAAAATACGCGCCGAAAATCAACATTTCAATGACTGGTTTACGAAACTAGAACAACTCAATTAATGAATGTAATGTGTACTGAACGAGGTTATAAATGAGTACTGATTGGGCGCTTTTTTTGAGGAGCCTTTTTAGCTTTCCTTCGGGGTTTTATGCCAATTTTATTGGCAAACGCAAGAGACGCAAGAGGCGCAAGAGGCGCAAGAGATGTTTCGATTTCAGCATAGCGAATTATTTTCCTCCATTATTGGCATAAAGCGTTTATCATCACATTGGGCATGGCTGGGCATGAGTTGTGAAGACTCGAAAAAGTGCCGGAATATTGTGTTAAATTTAAGAGGGGATTTGGTTCACACCAATCAATCGCACCGATTAGTGACAATAGACGATATCGACTATTTTTCGTTATTAGTCAATAAGTTAGCGGGTATCTCGGCTAATGTAGTCAGAGAACATGTTTATAAACAAACGGGTCAATATCCTTGGTTAGACAGTGGGATACTTGATGTACCGGCCTATCAACAGGCGCGTTGTAAATAGAACGCTTGATAACGGGTTTTTAAAGCCCACCATTCCCATAGACTTATTCTCTGTGGCCCTCTGTGGGCCTCTGTGATCTCTATGCAAGGCTTCAAGCTTTTGTTTGCCTCAACTTGAAGCCTTGCATGTTGAAAAAAAGTATCAGGCCAAACTGATAGCTGCTAAGGATTGACTATGTGTAAGATATGATTTATAGGTTTTTGAACTATAATTAATAAGTAGCAAGGGGCAGACAACTAAACGAAGCCTATCTACAATGCTTAAAGGGAAACCGACGAATTCATAAAGGAAACAACTATTATGACAACAGTCACTTTCAATATACCTGAGGATGTTAAAAATGCCTTTAATGAAATGTTTTGGAATAAAAACCAAAACGCCGTGATAAGCAATTTAATGCTTCAGGCAATAGAACAAGAAAAAACCAGACGCAAACGAGTACAAGCCATTGATGCGTTATTAGCATTGCGCCCTAAAATTTCCCCGGTAACACCACAAGAAATTGTGATGGCACGTTATGAGGGTAGATCATGAAAATATGGGTTATTGATGCCAGCGTTGTTGTTAAATGGTTTTTGAAGGATGCTGATAATATTTCAAAAAAAGGATGATTTTTATTGCGGGTTTTATCCGTTTATTTCATCAAGGCGTTATACTTAATAACCATTATACCAGGCGCGGCTGATCACAAAGATGAATCAAAGACTGACAAAAAAAATAGCTTATTCCAAACTTCAGGCATTTTTCGCTGATAAACCAATGGTGCTTTTTGGGACAGGAACCTCTTGTGCTATTGATTCTCGTTTTGGCATGGCCGCTTTAAAAGAACATCTGTTTACTGAAATCCCAAAACAATCTCTTACTGATATTCAAAAGAAAGAATGGGATGGTGTCGTGACGTTTTTACAGTCTAGTAATGATTTTGAAAAAGCGATGGATGCCATCAATGATTCTGAACTCATTCAATTGATTACAAACAAAACTGCCGCGTTTCTTATTCAAATAGAACAACAGTATGCCATAAAGATTTTAAAGGGTGAAGTTGAATGGCCCGCTATTGCACTGTTTAAACGATTGGTTGATAGACTCCCTGAAACGGATAGAAAGCTCCATGTGGCTACACCTAACTATGATTTACTGGCCGAATATGCTTTTGAACAGGGCAATATACCTTACCTGACTGGGTTTATTGGCGGAATTTGCCGCCAGCTTGACTGGACACAATGCGAAAGAGCCGTAACTTATATCGAAATGGTTTCAAAAGGACGCAGAATAGAAGGAGTCACCAAATTCAAAAAACATATACGACTCTACAAAGTGCATGGTTCATTAAATACATTCAAATTGAATGATGAAATTGTTGAAAACAATGCGTGGATAAACACTGTGCCTGAACAGTTAGAACGAATGATGATTACACCCGGCACTTCTAAATTTGAGCGACTGCATCACAATAGAGCAGAATTACTGGGTGCTTTTGATACTGCAATGAAAGCACATCGTTCTTTTCTTTTTCTTGGCTATGGATTTAACGATTCACAATTGAGCAATGGCACATTAGAAGCAAAATTAAAGAATCAAAAATCGCCAGGATTGGTGATCACTCGTGATAGTAATGACAGAATTGAGGCCTTATTAAAAGAATGCGAGAATCTCTGGCTTGTTTGTAAGCATAAAGAGAATGACAGTACAAGGATTTATAATAAACAGTACGAAGACTGGTTATATCTTGATAAGGAAATTTGGAAAATCGACCATTTCACCCGTGAAATCTTAGGAGAGTGATCAATGCCTATTTTTGAATTTACAGATGAGGCGTATTTACTTGGTAAAGTTCGTCAAGTGGATACCCGAAAAATTTCTTTACTGGTTAATAATGATAACGATCTCAGAAAAGCAAGAGTGAGTCAATTAGTGACTATTGCTTTGTCTGGTGCAAGTGATTCATGGCTAATTGGGATTATTGACAGAGTCATCAAATCAGTTTCAAGCTCATCAGATGCCAATAAGAAGGAAAGTGCTGATCACGAAGAAAGTGCTGAAGAGCCTGACACTGATTCAGTAGAGCCAATTCTTAATAGTGTTCATTTAACATTAGTAGGAAGCGTCAGGTGGAATGCTTACCAGAGTCAATATTTGTTTTCCCGTTCCATACAACATGTTCCTGAAATTGATTCCAAGTGCTATGTTTTACGAGACGCACAATTAGAATCCTTTATGAAGATGCTATCGAATCAAGGCGATCAAGAATACTCACTTGAATTGGGCCAATACACGATTGATGAATCCGCTACGGCCTATTTAGATGGGAATAAATTCTTTCAGCGTCACGCTGCCATTTTAGGGAGTACCGGTTCAGGTAAATCGTGGACAGTCGCCTCAATTCTTGAAAGCGCAGCAAAACTGCCTTCTGCCAATTTGGTTGTATTTGATCTGCATGGCGAATACAACGCACTGAGCTATGCCAAACACTTGCGTATTCAGGGCCCAGACGAACTGGGCACCTCATCTGAGGGCTTATTATACCTACCCTACTGGTTATTGAATGCGGAAGAAATGCAGGCCATGTTCATCGACAGAAGCGAATTTAGTGCTCATAACCAAGTCATGGCCTTTCAGGATGCGGTAATAGAACAAAAAAAGGCAACACTCAGGAACGAAGGTAAAGATGAAGTGTTGAATGCGTTTACACTGGATAGCCCAGTCCCCTTTTCTATCAAAAATGTGATTGAATCTGTGCGTCTTCTTAATGAGGAAATGATTTCTGGGGCAAGAGGACTCAAACAAGGCCATTTTTTCGGACAATTCAGTCGTCTTTTAACTCGTCTTAATAGTAAACTCAGTGATAACAGGTATGGTTTTCTGTTTAATGCGCCCGCCTCAGAACATGAATATGACGCAATGGCCAATTTAGCCGCAAAACTCATGGATTATTCTAAAAAAGGGGGACAAATTAAAATCATTGATTTTTCAGAAGTCCCCGCTGAAATTCTACCCATTATTGTCGGGATTGTGGCAAGAATCCTTTATCAGATTCAGTTTTGGACACCGCATGAAAAACGCCGTCCATTAGCCTTAGTTTGCGATGAAGCGCATCTTTACTTACCCAAAAAAGACACTCCAAATCCGGTTGAAAAAAGGGCCATCGAAGCCTTTGAAAAAATTGCGAAGGAAGGGCGTAAATATGGTGTCGCTCTACTCGTGATTAGTCAAAGGCCCTCTGATATAAGCCCCACTATTTTAAGTCAGTGTAACAATGTGATAGCACTCCGATTGACTAATGCTGAGGATCAAAATACGGTACGTAAACTTTTACCAGAAACCTTGGAAAGCCTTTTAGAAATGTTGCCCATTATGGATATTGGCGAGGGGCTTGTTGTTGGCGATGCCGTTTTACTGCCCAGTCGAATTAAAATCAATCCGCCCCAAGAAAAGCCTTTGAGTGCAACCATTGATTTCTGGTCAGAATGGAGCCAAAAAGCAGAAAAACCGGATTTTATCCAAGCTGTTGAAAATATGCGTAAACAAGGCAGGAGGTAAGTGGAATGAAAAGAAATGTTTCTGGAATCAATCTGGATGAAGGAATTCCTCTGCAATCTGAGTGGGAATTAGATAATTTATTTATCCCTTGCCATGAAGAACAATTGCAGCAATTAACGGCGTGGCTTAAAACAGGTGAATATCCATTATTACTGGGTGGTCAAATAGGGTGTGGTAAAAGCAGCTTGATGATGAAAGCGTTTAAAGAAACTGAAATCGCGCCTGATATCACCTTGCATTTTGATCAAGCCGGCTTAAATCTGTCAACTGGTGATTTTTTACGCATCGTGCTAACCGGTTTTTGTGAATGTGCATTAAAGCATCAAGTTGATCTGTCCTCCTTCGCGTTGCCAAGTGAATTAGCGGATCTACCCAAAGAGGATTGGCAAGGCTTGCTTAGCTTACTCTCACCAGCGCCATTTTCAATTGCATCGTTTAATCAGCAAACTCAAATCAGTGAAAAATTAGCCGATAATTCAAGCTTTATTCACAAAATCATAGCAGTGTTTGGCAGCTTAATAGAGAAAAAAAGGGCAGAACCCTTGTTTATTTTCGCCTCTGGCATAGATAAATTTGATACTGAAAGCCCAGCTTATTTTGCCCTAAAAGATATCCTCACTCTGCTGTTACCGCATAAAACGCTTTTTGAAGTGAATGCAGTTCATTTGTTCAATTCGCCTAAAGCCTTATCTTCAGTTGAAAAGCTTTTTCTTTTTTCGTTAACGGATGAGGAAATCATCCAGATTTTAACTAAACGGATGGGCGTTTATGCCAGTGTGATAAACACAGAAATGGGTATTTTAAGCCAATGGGCGGGTGGCAATCCAAGACAGGCACTTCGTCTTCTCACCCACTTTGAAACAGCGAAAAAAAATAAGAACAATACGACGCTAGACAGCATTTCTGTTGCCATCCGTTCCGTGAACCGTGATTTTTTTGCTTATGGCAAACAGCCTGAACCGGAAATCATGCAATTTGTCAAAGATAAAAATCAAATGGTTTCCACTGAATTAACATTACCGGGTGATAAAGATACAGCACGTCTTGCACTGTATGGCAATTGGTTTTTTATCACAGATTATGCGGAAAATGGCAATTGGCCCGCAAAAGTCAATCCGCTTGTTAAGCGTCATTTTAAGTCTAACGCGATAGTCGAAGAACCAGAAATTAAAATTTTGCGCCATTATGCAGAAACACTGGGTATCAGCTCGCAAGGATTAAGTTTTAATTTAATCTCTCAAACGGGAGAAAGAGAAACGGGAGATAAACTGTTCGCAGACGACTATTTGTCTATGAATATTGAAAGGCCCATTTCTTCTAATTTGTCTGAAATATTCGACATATTATCAGCAGCCTTGCTGTCAAAAAGCCGTTCTGACCGAGTGATGATTGCTTACAAAGACGCTTCTATTATTGAGGCATCTCGCGCTTACCTTTTTGCGAAAGCGAACTCTTATGAACATCAAAACTATTTCCATGTCGTTCTCAGCGGCGGAACAGATAAAGCGCCTCTATCAATCTTATTAGACACTTTAACCCCAAAAAAGGATATCTTCTCATTTCAATTCGAGGGCATTTGGACAGATGAACAACTCCATTCATTGGATAAATTGAGAGATCGTCTGACTCAATACCAGATGATTTGGTGGATTGAATACGACAGCTTATCCAAATATCTGCAATATTGGGTACAACTAAGACAGCTATTTGAGGTTTTCATTTTGGAAGATGAATTGCTCAGCAGTTTATCAATAGAAGACATCAAAGGTGATTTAGAATTTATTGAAGAACTGGTTGAGAGCCAAGACAGTGCAGAAGCCAATTTTTTCAATAACTTGAAGCGTGTTCTTGAATACCTGCAAAAGGTAAAAGGAGATATTAATGGATAGTGAGATTATTCAGGCTTATCTTTGGCAAGAAATTATCAGAATGGGGTTTAGCCCTTCTAGCGATAAGGACAAAAAAAGTTGGTTAATTCAATATGGGAGAAGTCTTAAAGATTTTTGGGAAGTGGCTAATTATCCAAAACCGCCAACTGCTGACAATGGCAATTTTAAAGGCAGTTTGGATGGCGCTTCCAATTTAGGCCTGATGTTGGAATACTCAATATCTCAATCCTCAAAATTTGCAGTAGAATTTTTATATAACTTGAAAAATCAATTTGAACTGATGTGGGTTCACGATGTAGATGATCAGTATTTCAATTTTCCCAACACATTATTTCTAACGGAACACAACAAACGAAAGATTGCTTTAAGAGAATTTAAACAAAATGACATAGAAAGCGTCATTGATGGTTTATTATGTCATCCTGTTGTGCATCAACATATTGAATCTCCTATTGATACACACGAGATAAGAATTGGAAGCGGCATTGATAACGCCTTCTTATTTCTTTTTCAACTGCGATATCAATTATGTCCGTTTCCTGAAAAAAGAACGCTTGAAAGAGACAGATTGATTAATTTGTTTCAAAATGCCATTGCTAAAAAGGATAAAATAGCGATAAATCAACTTATGGCTTAAGCTGTGGGTCGGAGTGCAAAATTTATTTTGCGGGTCGGAGTACAAAATTGCGGGTGCATTCCCAAAAAAAAGGTTATTGCAAAATAAATTTTGCACTCCAATTAACACGGCAAAATAAATTTTGCACTCCAATTTCACGGCAAACTAAAGTTATTTTGCGACGACTCAAATTGATAATGTTACCCAGCATATCCAAAATTGAAAAACAATCCTTGTCATTATTCTCTAAAATGTTAGAATGCCTCTTTTTTAACAATCCTGTTCAAAACAACGCATAATAGGAGACTAAACTATGCACAAACCAAAATACATCATTATTTCAGCACTCCTCTTTTTTCTGAGTGCCACAACAACCCACGCCGCCGATCCCCCCACCGAACCCATACTCCGCATCGAAACGGGGATGCACACAGCCCTAATAAAGCGGATAGCGGTTGATGCCGCAGAACGGTTTTTACTCACCGCTTCCGATGACAAAACCCTGCGCTTATGGGATTTGCACACGGGCGATTTGTTAAAAACCTATCGAGTGCCTATCGGTGCTGGCAATGAAGGTAAGCTCTATAGTGGGGCGATTTCGCCCGATGGTAAATGGGTGGCGGGTGCGGGTTGGACGGGTTATGAATGGGATAAGAAAACTTCCATTTATCTTTTCAACCGTGCCAGTGGCAAATTGATGAAACGTTTATCTGGTTTGGAAGACGTCATTCATCATCTTTGCGTCTCAAATGATGGACAATATTTAGGCGCGAGTTTAGGGGCCGGGCAAGGTGTCCGTGTTTGGGATACCCAAACTTGGCAACACATTTTTAGCGATACGGATTATACGGGTAACAGTTATTGGTGTGATTTTGATCATCAAAATCGCTTGCTGACAAGTGCTTGGGATGGTTATTTGCGTCTATATTCCTCTGCGTCAACTGGATTTTCATTTGTGACAAAAAGCGATGTACCGGGCGGTTCACACCCCTTTTCTTGCGTTTTTTCTCCGACTGGCGATAAAATCGCGGTGGGTTTTAATGATGCCAGCAAAGTCAATGTGTTAGATGGACATGATTTAGCCTTTTTATATGCCCCTGACACGGCCGGTGGCACTGATAATGGTAATTTAGAGCAAGTGGCTTGGTCACAGGATGGCAATAGCTTGTATGCAGGGGGAAAGTATGGGGGGGATCATTTAAGTTTCCTTATCCTCAATTGGTCACAACAGGGGAAGCGTACCGACTGGCAAGTGCCCAGAAATACGATGACTGGTATTCTGCCCCTTAAAAAGGATAGTCTAGTTTATGCTCTTGCTGCTCCCGCTTTTGCCGTTTTGGATAATGCGGGCAATAAAATCGTAGAGCAGGAGGCGAGTATTGCGGATTATCGTGGTAATCGCGATGGTTTTCTCATTTCTCACGAGGGCAATACGGTTCACTTTGGCTTTGAAAATAAAGGAAAACGCCCTGCCAGTTTTTCATTATCTGAACAGAGCCTCATTTTAAATCCCGAGCGGGATAGCACCACACCACCTGATACCACCAGCTTAGATATCACAGGTTGGAAAAATACCACTGAGCCAAAACTCAATGACAAAGTTTTACCCTTAAAACAATATGAAAAATCTCGTTCTTTGGCTATATCGCCCGATAAGTCAAAGTTTCTATTGGGTGCGAGTTGGTCTTTACGCCTGTTTGATACAAATGGTAAACAAATTTGGATAGCAAACATTCCTTCAGACGCTTGGGCTGTCAATATCTCTGGTGATGGTAAAAAAGCGGTGGCCGCTTTTGGTGATGGCACGATTCATTGGTACAACCTTGACAATGGCGAAGAATTACTCGCTTTCTTTCCCCATAAAGACGGTAAACGCTGGATTGCTTGGACACCATCTGGTTATTACATGAGTTCGGCTGACAATGCTGATAATTTAATTGGATGGCATGTTAACAATGGCAAGGATAAAGCCGCCAGTTTCTATCCGACTGGTGCATTATATGCCACCTATAAACGCCCGGATATTGTCAAGAAAATCCTTGAAACGAGAGATGAAGATGAGGCCATTCGTTTGGCTAACTTGGAAAAAGAGGATATCGTTGAGCCGCCTATCAATATTGCTTCTGCACTTGCAGAAGTCGGTGAACAATATCAAGTCAATCTCGAACCCAGTGGTTTAGGCAAAGCCATCATTGTTGGAGCAAGTGGGGCTCAAGATTCTAATCGATTATTCCCTTATACCCTTGAATTTACCACAGAAATGTATCGTTTTCTTCACAACAAAGGCTTTTCTGATGGTGATATCATTTTTATGAATCCGAGATTACCTACTGTTCCAAGCGGTAACTATCCTGATAAGGCCCGTCAAGATTTTTCTATGCGTGAGCCAAAAAAGGAGTTACAACAAGCCATAGATCAAGTGAATCAAGATTTACAACCGGGCGAACAGTTTGTGTTTTATTTACATGGTCATGCCCGTACTGATTCAGTGCGATTAGACGACACTTCAGAAATGTCAGCCCAAGAACTGAAAGCCTTGTTAGCACACATTCCGACTGATGTCGAACAGATTATCATCCTAGATACCTGTTATTCAGGTTCCTTTTTGGATGAACTATCTGCGGTACCAAACCGCATAGTGATTACGAGTGCCGATGCCAAGTCTCAAGCTTGGAGTAGCGATTCAATGAGTTTTGCTGAAAGTTTTATTCGATATCTCAAACATGGCAGCAGTGTGGGTGAAGCTTTTCAATTGGCTGAAAGAACGATAATCAAGCAGCCCAAATTTTTTGGCGCACAACGCCCTCAAGTAGATGATACGCAAGATGGAGTCTATAACAATAGTGATGGTGAATTGGCGCATCGTGTTTTCATTGGTGGTGATAAAATACATGCCGCTTTGCCCCCTGAAATCATTGACATGCCCCCCCCCATTAAAGTGGCAGCCGGCCAAACCACTGCCACATTATGGGTGAAAGCCATTCCCGACTTTAACGGCATAAAAAAAGTACGGGCCATTTTAGTCAATGAACATGATGAAGTCACTCAATATCAAGGCGAAAGCACCGATTTCACGCGGCGCGAACTCACCTTGCGCCCCAATTACGACTTGCAACGTTATGAAATTGACTACGATCAATTCCACACGGCCCGCTTTTGGAAAATCCTCTACCAAGCCCAAAGCATGGAAGGCGATTGGTCAGAAATCTTTACGGGTTACGCCGTTTTTGAAGGTACAGACAACGCTTCCCCCACTCCGAACCAAGCGGTATATCACGATGGCGACACCTTGCGCGTGACGTTGCCCTCATTACCCGCAGAACAACAGCAATATGTTGGAGTCGCTTTACCGGATGGCACTGTTTTTGTTTTAAAGTATTTAAATGGCTTCGAGCCTTTTGACGACGTAACACTTCCTGTATGGCAAAGCGGTGAGGTTGCGATTGAATTACCAGTCAGTGCTGATTTGCCAAGAGGGAACTATACACTATATCTGTTGCGTCTGCCCATCGGCCTTGAACCGTTAGCGCACCGTGAACAGTGGATGTTGGGGGAGAGTGGGTTTAAGGTGGAGTGAGCGAAGAATTTGTAGCTTGCCCACCATTCCATTTGGCTTTCCTTAGGGTTTTATGCCAATTTTATTGGCAAACGCAAGAGAGGTTTCGATTTATTGTAGGGTGGGTAACGTGTTTTTGTTGCCCACCATTCGATCTGCTTATAGCGTTTCCCGATTGAATAAAAAATGCTTTGAGCCAATTGACAAACTACTTACTTATGAATCTCGAAAAATACTACAAAACATACGGTAATTTGATAAACCAAGAGAGTGAACGTCTTTTTGTCGAGGATTTTTTGTATCCATTATTGGCTTCTCAAATTGAATCTATCATTCCTCAAAAAAAGTTTATTGATAGAACGGGTAAATGTCGGCGAATTGATTTTGCCTATCATGGTTTAACCCATCAGATTGCTATAGAAATCAATGGCGAAAGCTATCATGCCGAAGGCATTATACCCAGTGATGAATTTGATGATAACCTTTTTCGTCAAAACGCAAAATAAATTTGGAACGTAAAAAAGACGAAATTTTGACCCCAAAAAAACGCAAAATAAATTTTGCACTCCAAAACACGCAAAATAAATTTTGCACTCCAAAACACGCAAAATAAATTTTGCACTCCAAAACACGCAAAATAAATTTTGCACTCCAAAACACGCAAAATAAATTTTGCACTCCAAAAACACGCAAAATAAATTTTGCACTCCAAAAAACGCAATAATATTTGTAGCAAAATTGATTTGTACTTCATTCAATCGGGAAACGCTATAAGATGGAAAGCCATAGCCTCGGCATGGCCAATTCATTTAGATAAGCTTTCGGATGAAGACATCAGTATTGTTAAAGAATGCTTTGGTAAAACGTTTTTGAGCAAGCAATACTATTTGAAAGACATAATAGCGATAGAGGTTTAATGATGACAAATCGTTCACACGCTAATACGGGCTTTATGGGCATGAATGTTCTTAAAAAAGAGGGAAAACAGCATTCCTCAATGACGGGTATGGAACACTCCTCAATAGATGAAACCAAACACCTTGTTATTATTGAAGATTGTTTACAAACCTTATCAAAAATCCCAGATAATGCTATACAACTCATTGTTTGTGATCCGCCTTACAATATCAAAATGGCAGAGTGGGATAAACATACTCATTATCTTGAATGGGCATCACAATGGTTATCTGAAGTTGAACGTGTGTTATCGCCGACAGGCAATATTGCGATTTTTGGTGGACTTCAATATCAAGGTGAAGCCGGTACGGGCGATTTACTGAATCTATTGTCTCATTTGCGCGAAAAAAGCAATATGTTATTGGTCAATCTGATTATCTGGAATTATCCTAATGGGATGAGCGCAGAACGTTTTTTTGCTAACCGGCATGAAGAAATTGCTTGGTTTGCAAAATCGAAGAAATATTACTTTGATCTTGATTCAGTAAGAGAACCTTATGATGAAGAGACTCAAAAAGCGTATTTAAAAGACAAAAGACTTAGGCCAGAAAGTGTCAAAAAAGGCAGAAACCCAACAAATGTTTGGAAAATGTCACGATTAAATGGTAATTCAAAAGAAAGAGTCGGGCATCCAACACAAAAACCTCGCGCTGTTATCAAGCGTTTAATTAAGGCGTTGTCTTATACTGGATCAACCGTATTAGATTTTTTTGCGGGTAGTGGTGTCACGACAAGAGTTGCCATTGAAGAAAATCGTCATAGCATTGCCAGTGACATTGATCCTATTTTATCAGAATATCTCTCTACACAACTGACTGATCTGAATCAAGAAAATTTATTTATGGCTGATAAAGTTAAACCTTATGCTTTTCTGAGTGTTGAAGAAATCACTCAACATCCTATTTCTTATTTGAAATCAGAGAAGGGATAGCGTTCTATAGATTTTCAGCTTTCATCATTTCTGGACAGGGCAAACACGTTTTTGATTTAAAGTATTTAAATGGCTTCGAGCCTTTTGACGACGTGACACTTCCCGTCTGGCAAAGTGGTGAGATTGCGATTGAATTGCCAGTCAGTGCTGATTTGCCAAGAGGTGAATATACACTTTATCTGTTGCGTTTGCCCATCGGCCTTGAACCGTTAGCGCACCGTGAACAGTGGAAATTGGGAACGAGTGCTTTTAAGGTGGAGTGAGCGAAGAATTTGTAGGGTGGGTAAGCGGGCGCTAATGAACTCAATAAGTACTGAAGCACAAATAAACAGGTATTTTACCGCAAGGCTGCCAATTTTTTATAACTCTATAACAAGGATTATCGTTCGGTTTTTGAAAAAATTTGAAGATCGAGTGACAGAAGATTTAAATCATGGACAACTGATTGAAGACTTTCGCATAGATATAGCGTTTTCCGATTGTATGCAGTACAAAGCTAAGGCTCACGTCTGCGTGAGCCTAAATTGTATTTAATCCAATCGGGAAACGCTATAAATCCATAACTTGACAGAATGTGATAATTAACACGCAATGCTCAAGTTTTTTGTAAAGCCTGAATTGGCTTAGGTGGGAAAGTTTGGAAATGCGTCGTGGTTTTTCATTACGACGCGATGAAGCATTGGGATAGAATTTTTCTGATTGATTATAACGGATTTGGGGGGAACACGCAGGTTCACCCCTACAATATTCTCAAAGTGGGCGATCAAAAAAATTGGCCGCAATTGTGTAGGGGCGTGCCGAAAATGTTTGCCCAGGTGTAATTAACTGATGTTACGCACTCAACTTTGCACGGAAACGGGCCACAAAATAAATTTTGAACGAAAATCGGGCCGCAAAATAAATTTTGCACGGAAACGGGCCGCAAAATAAATTTTGCACGGAAACGGGCCGCAAAATTAATTTTGCACGGAT
>Ga0233403_10000736_pt1 | contig 15718 bp, 6 predicted proteins | sample Na_oxic_1_MG_FD_179866 | JGI IMG/M metagenome (GOLD analysis project Ga0233403, IMG submission 179866) | Seawater microbial communities from Saanich Inlet, British Columbia, Canada - Na_oxic_1_MG | ecosystem: Environmental > Aquatic > Marine > Inlet | place: Canada: British Columbia | collected...
ATTTATCAAGTATTTGTCAATCCAGTTAATCCTAATATCGTTTATGTTCGTACCGAGAATGGCTTGTATAAGAGTACCAATGGAGGTGATGACTGGAAGCCATTGAAACAAAGGAGCTTTAAGGGTAAATCCATCACAGGCTTTGTAGTCAGTCCCAAAGATGCCGAGACTTTATATATGGCTATTAGTGGTGAGGGCATTTTAAAAAGTACTAGTGGTGGTGATTTTTGGACTGAAAGCTTAAGTCATTCTAAAATAACTGGATTGGTAATAGATCCTGATACATCCATACTGTATGCTGGTACCTCTGACGATGGAATGTTTAAGAGTACTGATAGTGGCGCAAATTGGAATAAGATTAATGAAGGATTAGGAACCGGTGATGATCTATATATCAGGGCATTAGCAGTCTCTCCTCATACGGCAGATACATTATATATCTCTACCTTAAAAGGTAATTTATATAAAACCACCGATGCTGGTCAATCTTGGCATCTGGTGATTGCTGATAAAAAATTCATTGGTATCGTCGTTGATCCAAATAATAAGATTCTATATGGATATACATCTCCAACGATAGATAAAAAAGATAAAGACGTTAGGGGAATTTGGAAAAGCCTTGACGGAGGAATTTCATGGGAACGTATTGAAAAACAACCAAGTAAACTTGGAGATTATATAAAAATGCTCTCAATTGATCCGAGTGATTCCAACATCTTGTACCTACATTATACAAGTGTCGCGCCCCCCTTTTCAGGAATGCGTGATACAAATCATCTTTCAAGAAGTATTAATGGTGGAAAGTCTTGGGACAGCCTTGGTGGCTTCAATTCAGGTGATAGTAATAATGTGTCTGCTTTTGCATTAGATCCGTTAAAAAAGGACGTATGGTATGTTGGAACGGAAGGAGGAGGTGCTATTCACGACTCTAAGAATACAAGTGGTATGTATAAATCTACCGATCAGGGTAACTCTTGGAAACAAATTAATACCGGATTAAGCAATTTAAATGTGTTAGATATTGCTATTGATCCGAGTACCCCTGCTACTTTATACGCTGCCAGCAATGATTTAGAAAAAAGCACGGATGGTGGTCATTCTTGGAATTATGGTAAGAAAAGTAATAAGCATTTTCTAAATAATGTAACGCTTGATCCCAGATCCCCCAATATCTTGTACACTTGCCCAAGTAAATATACTGACTCAACCGATGGAGGAGCATTGTATAAAAATGTCAATAGTGGCGAAGAGTATAAATGGGAAGAATTAGGTGGCGGCTGTAGTGGCAAAGTATTTATAGTTATAGAACCTAATTCCAAGACGTTTTATAGTGGCGGTAAAAAGAGCACTGATGAAGGAAAAACTTGGCAGACTATCTGGAATTCAAGTTTCGGTACGCTTGACTCTTTAACGCTCCAAGGTAGTACTCTGTATGTTCAAACTGAAGATGATAAGCTATATAAAAGTGCCAATGTGGGAAGCACATGGACTTTACTGAAGTACGGCAAACACAACAAATTTGACATTGTTTCTAAGATTTATCATAAAAGATTCCTAAGAATCCTAGTAGAGGATCCCAATAACTCAAACATAATCTATATTGGTACTTCTAAAGGTGTCATCAAAAGTACCGATGGTGGGGATTCGTGGGAGAGTGCTGGACTTGGTGATAAAGAAATTAAGTCATTGGCCATAGATGATGATACTCTTTATGCTGGAACTAATAAAGATGGCGTTTTCAAAAGTACTGAAAGTGCTGACGGTAGTCGTGATTGGCAAGCTATGGGGTTAGATGGTGAAGGGAGTATCAATATACTTGCAATTGACTCTAATTCTACACCGTATGCCGCCGTTAAGGGTAAAGGTTTGTTTATTTTTGGAGGGAGTGCCGTTGTTGCTAAACCTAAAATACCTACCATTACTAGCATTAATCCAACCAGTTCAACCATTAATGAGCTAACTACTTTTACCATTAATGGTACTGGTTTGCGTGATGGTATGGGATTTGCGATTGAAAATTGTGCCCCAGTCTTTGATGGCACAACCGGCAGCCACGAACTACCCGGTGGCACCGACACCCAACGCCAATTCCGCTGCACTCCGCAAGGTAGCACTGGTAAGAAAACAGGCGTGATCAAAACGGCACCTGGCGGTAAAGTGCTATACACCTTCATCGTCAAGGTCACGCACAGCGTGAGTTCACTATATAAATTGCCGCGCATTACCAGTGTTAGTCCAACCGTGGCCAATTTGGGTGAAGCCACTACTTTCACCGTGACTGGCAGAAATCTAAAAACTGGCATGGGCTTTGCCGTGAATGATTGTGTTCATTCCAGTCAGGAACTCCCCGGCGGCACCGACACCCAACGACAATTTCACTGTACCCCGCTAGGGAAACCGGACACAAAAGGCGGTCTAGTCAAAGATGAACCCGGCGGTAATGTTCTGTACTACTTCAGAGTGCAGGTCAGTGATCCTAATAAGCTGCAACCGAAAGTGAGCAGCGTATCCCCCTTAATCACGACGCTGAAAGGATTGACGCTCTTTACTGTTAAAGGCGTTAATTTATTTGAGGGCATGGGCTTTACCGTTGCTGAGTGTGAACATTCCAACGACGAATTACCCGGTGGCACCAGTACGCAGCGGCAATTCCAATGCACTCAATATGGTAGTCTTGGCTCTAAACGTGGTTTGGTTAAAGATGCTCCGGGTGGGCAGATATTGTATGAATTCACCGTAGAAGCTGGGACTGTTGAAGCTGGGATTGTCGAAACTGGAGCTGAGTTCTGCGCGGCGGTGACAGAAATTCCGCAGGCGGAGTGTGAATATTTAGTGGCACTGTATAATAGTACTGATGGTCCCAATTGGATAAATAACAATGGTTGGAATGTGACAAATTCGCCGTGTAGTTGGTATGGGGTTAGTTGTTACGAAGGGCATTTTACTCATATTAGTCTGGAGAGTAACAAATTAAAAGGTTCTATTCCCGATTGGAGTGCCTTGACTAATTTGCAAAGCATCGCGCTGTATGATAACCAACTGAGTGGGCCTATTCCCGATTGGACTGCTTTGACTAATTTGCACTTTATTAGTATGTTTGATAACCAACTGAGCGGGCCTATTCCCGATTTGAGTGCTTTGACTAATTTGGGAATCATTCTACTGGATGTTAACCAACTGAGTGGGCCTATTCCCGATTTGAGTGCTTTGACTAGTTTGGAACACATTTCTATGGGAAATAACCAACTGAGCGGTGACATTCCACTCTCATTGAGTACGCTACCGAACTTGTCTATTCTCCTTTTAAATAACAACTGCCTAACTGCTTCTGATCCAACACTGGTCGCTTTTCTGGACAGCAAAGACCCGGAATGGGCAACGACTCAAAACTGTTCGTTGACTACTCCAATTATTATTACCAATGTCACGCCCTTGACTTCAAGCATTAATGAAGTCGTTATATTCACCGTTACCGGCACGAATCTAACTGATGGCATGGGCTTTACCGTTGCTGACTGTGAACATTCCAACGACGAATTATCCGGTGGCACCAGTACACAGCGACAATTTCAATGCACTCAATACGGTAGTATTGGCTCCAAACGTGGTTTGGTTAAAGATGCTCCGGGTGGGCAGATATTGTATGAATTTACCGTAGAGGACAGCGAAGTCAGTGACCCTAATAAGCGGCAACCGAAAGTGAGCAGTGTATCCCCCTTAATCACGACGCTGAAAGGATTGACGATCTTTACTGTTAAAGGCGTTAATTTATTTGAAGGCATGGGCTTTACCGTTGCTGAGTGTGAACATTCCAACGACGAATTACCCGGTGGCACCAGTACGCAGAGGCAATTCCAATGCACTCAATATGGTGATGCTGGTTTCAAACGTGGTTTGGTTAAAGATGCACCGGGTGGGCAGATATTGTATGAATTCACCGTAGAAGCCCGCGAAAAACATTCAATACAGGTGGGTAATACAACCATTGATTATCCTATAATCCAGTCAGTATTGTCTGCTGAAAATAACGGCTCCATTGGTAATAGCACGGCAAAATTTTACGGTGGTATTTCTGTAAATAGCGATGATACGTTTGAATTTACCAAGAACAACGTAAAGCCTTATGACAACATAACTGTAAATGGTGTTATTCTCCCTGAAGCAGATCACGTAGGTAAAAAAGCTGACATTGCTGTGATTGCGTTTCATAGACCTGATCCAAATAACTTAAGCTGTGATCCCACAAATGAACCAGACGGTAGTGGTTACTACATGTTTACAAGGGGCAATAGCTACAACGATAATTATTGCATTTGGGATGTTGATGTTCCAGCCAAAGCTGAGGATAAATATGAGAAAGAGACGTTTCCTTACCTTGATGAAAATGGTCAGTTAATATGCAACCGTCTTGAAGATGGTAGTGTGAGACCTATAGCTTTTCAGATAAAGATTTTGGCCTAAAGACCTGACAGGTTTTTAAAACCTGTCAGGTCTGATAGCTTTGATTTTTCTGAAAGTCTATAGAAGCAGTAGTAGAAGTGAAGAACCCCCTTTTTGGCAACGCTGGAATAAAAACTGGGGCACGATTTCCCCATTGTTTTATGCAGAGGAATTGCTGTCAACAATGCCGATAACCTTGTATAAAGACACGCTTTCCTATCAGGGTCATGTGTGTCTCTATTTTGGCTATTGGCTACGCGATCTATCCTGTCAGGATGATAACGAAATATGTTGTCAACAACCAGACAAAAATTGTACACTCATTTTTAATGAAGAACCTATCCAGTTTAGTGTGTCTGAATAATAGGTAAATATACTGCACACGGGCATAACTTAGACTTTTATGTAGGGTGGGCAAAGTCTTTTTCTTGCCCACCTTCCTCAATAAGAAAAGTTCAGTTTATGCCCGCGTGCAGTATAGCAAGCGTCTGGTGGGAGCAAATCTTTTGGTTGCGCCCCCACCATTGACAGCTAAGAAAACCTCAAATTCCCAAAAGAAACCAAGAGCAATTAGCAAGCGTAGGGTCACTGCCATTAAGTTAAGGGTCTTCACACAGGTCTGCCCCTACAAAACCCCGCGTATCTGTTGGCTGTAGGGGCGAACCTGTGTGAAGACCCTTAACTTAATGGCAGTGAAGCAAGCGTAGGGTGCGTCCCACGCACCATTGTTCTCCGTATAAACGGTGCGCGGGAACCAGCGAACCCCCGTCCAGCGAAAAGGTTTAACCTAGGGTGTTAAATCTACCAGAAAATGGTAGAGAATTTTTTCACCCCAAAAACGAGTACAACGAATTTTAAAAAACACAACGAATTTTCTACGATTCTGAGGTGCTTGCAAAACGCTGAAAAATGCGTTGAGATTCCAATTAAAATTAATAAAAACAAATGCTTATATAATTTTTTATGGGTTCAAAAGTGAGTTTGGATCGATACGATTCGTTGTGTTTTTTTTAAAATGGGCGTTCCAGAACGAAGTTTCGTTGTACTCAGTTTGGAGGTGAAAAATGATTAAACTTTTGAGCACAAATTTAACACCCTAGGTTTAACCCCTAAATTCAATAACTAACTCTTTGCCAAACCTGAATTTCCCGTCAATATGTTCGTTATGAGGGAAAAAAGTCAGGATATTAGTTATGGTAGCAAACGTTCCTGAATTTACCGTCAATATCTAGAAATAACCGGGAAGATTTGCCTTATAATAAGTAGTTATGTTCTAGATACAATCTGGTTAAGGGCGTTTAATAATTAACAAATAGTAAGGAGAGAATTATGTCTAAAGGTCGAGATTCAAAAAAATCAGTTAAAAAGAAATCTGAAAAAACTTTGAAAGAAAGGCGTAATGAAAAAAAGGAAAAGAAAGCCAATAAAAGATAAGTATGGTTTCTGAATCAAGCATTTAGAAAACTCGTAAGTTGTATATGTTTGATTGATAAATTGTAATTTTGTAGGGTACATAAGTGAGAACGTCATACACCACACAGTGTTATAATCAATCGTGTTCGTATATTGGGTGAGATAAGGTGCATGACGCTATCGCTTATGCACCCTACAATCTAACTTTATCTTGGAGGCCGACCTTAATGGGGATAAAAAGGGGTCAGGCTCGAATTAAATCTGGCCCAAACTCAACAAAATGCCCTAACTATAACGTGTGCAATCTCTTGTAATTGTGACAAAGTCGGAATCATTAGACATCTTTCCTAAATAATTTTTTACTTTCTATTTCAATATCTGACAGTGTAAAATTATAACACATTGATATAAAAGGAATTTAACTTATTTAGGAAAGATGTCTATTTGACTCTGCTCAATTTTTTGATAGGTTTGCTTTGTTTCACCTATTGCTAATCTCGCCACTCAGCTTAAAGCTAAAGCTAATGACGACATGCGACTCAGCCTAAAGCTAAAGCTAATGACGACATGCGACCTGATTCCCAATATCAATTGACCCTATAATTCGGTGCTTCCTTAGTGATAGATACATCATGCACATGACTTTCGCGTATTCCAGCAGAACTGATTCGTACAAATTCTGTTTGAGTTCGCATTTCTTCTAAGGTGTGACAACCTGTATAGCCCATACTAGAACGTAAACCACCTAATAACTGATGAATGACATCAATTAAATGCCCTCGATGTGGTACTCTGCCTTCAATCCCTTCGGGTACTAATTTGCCTTCTTTTTTAACGTCCCCCTGAAAATAACGGTCTTTTGAACCTTGCGTTTGTGACATGGCGGCTAATGATCCCATACCACGATAGGATTTATAAGCACGGCCTTGATAAAGTTCAACTTCACCCGGGGCTTCTTCTGTCCCCGCAAATAGGCTGCCTATCATGAGCGAATGCGCACCCGCAGCTATCGCTTTAGCGATATCACCAGAATAGCGAATACCGCCGTCAGAAATGATGGGAATACCTGAACCCTCAAGTGCTCGTGCGACATTATCAATAGCTGTCACTTGCGGCACACCCACACCAGCAACAATGCGGGTTGTACAAATAGAACCCGGACCAATACCCACTTTAATGCCATCTGCGCCCGCTTCTGCTAATGCCTTAGCACCAACACCTGTTGCAATATTACCCCCAATCACTTGTACTTCAGGATAATGGTGTTTAATCCAACGTACCTGATCGAGTACACTTGAAGCATGTCCATGCGCCGTATCCACGACGATTACGTCAATTCCCTTCTCAACTAAAGCGACTATTCGAGCTTCGCAATTTTTTCCTGTTCCCACTGCGGCACCTACTCGTAAACGTTCTTGTTCATCTTTACAAGCATTAGGCTTTTCAGTGGCTTTTTGTATATCTTTCACAGTAATCATACCACGTAATTGAAAATTATCATTGACAACCAGCACTTTCTCAATACGATGCTTATGTAATAAATGTGCAATTTCTTCGCGCTTTGCGCCTTCTTGCACGGTAACTAACCGTTCTTTGGGAGTCATAATGTTGGAGACAGGATGATCATAATGCGTTTCAAAACGTAAATCGCGACTCGTCACAATGCCAACTAAATTTTCTTTATCAACAACAGGCACACCAGAAATATTATGGGCGCGTGTCAAATTGAGTACTTCTTGAATACTGGTATTAGGTGAAACCGTAAAAGGATCATTAATGACCCCACTTTCAAATTTTTTGACGATTCGTACTTGACGCGCTTGATCTTCAATAGACATATTTTTATGAATAATGCCAATACCACCCTCTTGTGCTATCGTGATAGCTAAACGGGCCTCGGTGACAGTATCCATTGCTGCCGAGATAAGAGGAATATTAAGAGTAATCTCCCGTGTTAATGGCGTATTCAATTGTGCCTGTTTAGGCAAGACAGTAGAGTAAGCGGGAAGGAGTAAAACGTCATCAAAGGTAAGAGCTTCTTGAACAATGCGCATAATAAATTATCCATAAAAAAATGAAAAGTGAGGGCAACCATAAAGGATTACCCCTACATGGGGACGGTTCGTAGGGGCAAGTCCGCGGTTGCCCTTAACTTGTGATTGCCCTTTAGGGGAAGTCATTCAAGTTTTTTATAAGTCGTTGATTTAATAATAAATTTTATAAAATATAAAAAATCAATTAAAAAATCAATGAGTTGTATATATTGATGCTCAAAAATTGCCGCCAAGCTGGCCTCACATCAAAAACTTGAATATTAAGTATTCAGAATAATTCATTCGCCATTCATTATTAAACTGTTGGCATTGAATCATTGTAAATGATAAAATAATAACAATAATTTCATCAACAGATTATTTTTAATCTTATTCTTAAATGAAAATCGTTTTCGATGTTCAATGTCGAAAACTTTTTTTTTGATAGAATCATGTTAAATGCTGTTAGTTTTATGACTCACCTTAATATAAGCATATACTAAAATTTTGTACAAATTGAAAAACTTCTATAGACGTTCAGATAAATACAAAAACCTTCAAGGTTTCCAAAACCTTGAAGGTTTCTAAACTCTATTTTTCTGAACGTCTATATAATAATTCTTAGAATTTACTCATTTTTTTATGAACCTATCCCACTAATATTTAAATAATTGATTTATTTAATTATTTTTAATCACTTCCAAATGAGACTTTAAATTTTGGAAATGGAAGAGTTTATTTGTCATTCACAAAAATTTCATAGGACTTAAAAATGAATAGGGCCGGATAGGTTCATATACCTTTAAAAGCAGACGTTCATTTATTGTCGTACCCTTGAAGATATTTTAATTAAGCTAAAAACCGTGAGCAAAAGCGATTGGTACGGCTTCGCTATAGGCTCATAAGAATAATTAATTTTATGAAGGAATGTCAACAAATCCTTTTAAGGTTTTCCTCATTTCGATGGGCCTTGAAAACAGTTAAAGTGATAGCGATTGGAGTATTAGTGTGAATATCAAATTATTTTGTAAAAATTTAGGGGGCGTTCTTTTCGCCAATGTTTTGATGGGATGTACAAGTCAACTGACTTATGGTGATGCCATTGCCCAAGAAACTAAAGATTCAAAACCAGACATCCAAAGTCAGCCCCAGTTAAAAGGCAAAGCCCCCCCCCAAACGATAGGTTATACCTATTTTATTTCACGACAACAAGAAAATATGTATAAAACTTTAGTGGCTGAAATTGCCATACTGCGTGGTAATTATATCTTAGCAGCTACCTATTTTTTCGATGTTGCCCTTAAAGTGCGTGATTGGCAGCTTGCCCATCGTGCCACACAAGCCGCCTTGTATGCAAAAAGATATGATATGGCGATCCAAGCTGCCATTTTGTGGGCAAGCATCTCCCCGAATGATCCTAATGCTCGCAAAATTTTGGCGAACATATTATTGAGTCAGAAACGCATAGATGAAGCTGTGGTTCACTTAGAAGCGATGTTTGACAATCTCAAGGATCAGCCCGAACAGTTGAAGTCAGTGATGGAAGACATACTCGAACCAAAAAATTCAGCACTTGCCTTTGAACTGCTGGAAAAACTGGTTGCCAAACGCCCTGACAATCCCGTGGTATTGTTAATTTATTCACGCTTTTTGCTTCAAGCTCAGAAAGTAGAAGAAGCGAAGGGTGTGTTGCAGACATTGCTCACTCATGTTCCATACCATGATGATGCTGTCCCTTTGTATGCCTATATTTTGGATAAGCTTGAAAAAACTGAGCAAGCTTTGCAATGGTTGGGACAAGCATTGAAGAAATATCCGACAAAGCAGGAATGGCGTTTGATGTATGCGCGTATGCTTGCTGAAGCAGAACAGTTTGATAAAGCGATCAAGCAATTTCAACAGTTATTGTCCAAATATCCAAAAAATGGTGATATTTTATATGCGTTGGGCATGTTATCTATAGAAAAAAAACAACGGTCAGCAGCGACAGACTATTTCATGCGTTTACTTGAAACGGGAGAACGAGTCAATACTGCGCGTTATTATTTAGGACTCATTGCACAAGAGGAAAAAAAAATAGACAAAGCCCTCCATTGGTATTACCAAATGAAAGAGGGTTCAAACTATTTGAATGCCCAAGCGCGGATTGCTTTGATTTTGGCTGAACAAGGAAATTTAGACAAAGCGATTAAGCATCTTCATCAGCTGCCTGTCGATAGTCTTGAAGATAAGATTAACCTTATACAGATGGAGGCGGAATTACTGACTGATGAAAAACGTTATCAGCAGGCTTTGGAGGCTTACAATCGCGCGCTTGAATTGAAGCAAGATGATATAGAAATACTCTATATGCGAGCCTTGTTGTACGAAAAAATGGATAAGCTAAACCTATTGGAGCGAGATTTACGGCGCGTACTTTCAATCGCACCGGAAAACGTGGGTGCGCTTAATGCTTTAGGTTACAGTCTCGCGGATCGCACGGATCGTTATCAAGAAGCCTACGAACTGATAAACAAAGCACTCAGTTTGAGTCCCACCGATTATTATATTTTAGACAGCATGGGATGGGTGCTATATCGAATGGGTAATCATGTGGATGCGATTGCTTACTTACGCAAAGCCAGATCGCAAAATGATGATCTTGAAATTGCCGCGCATTTAGGAGTCGTTTTATGCAAAACGGGTGAAGAACAAGCGGCTAGAGAAGTTTGGAAAGAAGCGCAAAAGACTTTTCCTAATGATGAAGTATTACGCAAAATTGTGCGTCATGAGTGTCAGATCGATTTGAAGTCATATGGGGAAGAGGAACTATAGCATTTACCTTTTGCGTTAAGTAGGGGCAATCCTTTATGGTTGCCCTATTTTTTGTTTTTAACCCAAATGAAAAACGCTATAATAACTTGAAATATATCAGAAAAAAGGAGTCCAAACTAAAATTTGGATTCCTTTCGAGGTGCCCGTTTTTCTCCGAAAAACGGGCTCCTCGAAAACATATCACCTAATGAAAGGACGACTATTGGGCTCCTCCCCAAAATTTTTTTGAGCCTCAATAGATGGGAACCCAACATCTATTTCAAACGGTATACGATTTCCAATTCTTTAGGACTGACAAAAAAATATAACCCTTTGATTTTATTATAATAAAATTCTTACTTGTTCGCATTGAAAATTTTTAAGTTATTGATTTATAATTAATTTAATTTTTAGGTGCGTAAGTCCTATTCTTAATGAACAATTCCCACTGTACTTAATCTACGGTACTAAATCTCATGAAACGCTTCTTATTTTTAATGATGTTGCTATTGTCAAGTTGCGCCCAATTACCCCCCTTACCAAAAATGTCAGCCAGTCAATTGCTTTCATGGCATTTGAATGGTCGCATTGCCATTTCAACTAATAAGGATAGTTGGACGGCTAATGTTTTCTGGCAGCAACAGGGTCCTGTTTATGAAATACATTTGAATATGCCGCTTGGACAAGGTGTCATGTCTCTCAAGGGGAATGATAAGGAAGTTGTTATGCAGACAGCGAATAATGAAACTTTCACAGCGCGTGATCCAGATGTTTTAGTCGCTCAGGTTCTCAAGTTATATATTCCCGTAACAGCCTTGCATTCTTGGATCAGGGGTATTCCTGTATCTCAGCCTTCTCCACAATGGTACACTTTTGATGAGGTGGGACGTTTACACCGCTTACGACAAAATGGCTGGGAAATTGTTTATAAGCGTTATATTAAGGTACAAGGTTTTGATTTACCTAATAAAATATTTTTAGAAAATGATCGATTTAAGATAAAAATCGTTATTTATAAATGGGATGTCATATTGCAGCACCTAATCTGAATCAAAAAATTTCTTGCTGTAAATTTTCTTGTGATGGAATCCAAGCTTTAGCTTGGCATAAGCACAAACTAAAGTTTGTACTCCTACTAAGTACCTGTGCATATATTTTCAAAAATAAACTGAATATAAACAATTACTTAGGTAATAAAAATGTTCGATAACTTTTGCACATGCACTTATAGCATTTACCTTTTGGGTTAAGTACATTTTTCGTAGGGGCAATCTTTGGCCAGATGGTGCCATTCTCGCTAAATTGGTTTGGAAAGATGCTACCCATGAAAAATGGTCGACGGCAACTATTCCGGGGGCTTTTGTACACGCGGAGTTTATGATAAAAAATGCTGAGAAGTATGCAGAAACGGGCGGATGGGGTTTTGCACGGTGGCTTGGTACCGAGCAACAGCCTTTTGGAGAGGATGCGTCATTTGTCCAAGGATGTTTCGGTTGTCATACGCCGGTGAAAGACAATGATTACGTTTTCACTTTACCGGCGATACTTCCTTGACGTGATTTCTCCAAAAAAACCTGACAGGTTTCAAAAACCGGTTTATACCAAAAAAACCTGACACTTGATGTTCAAGTTTTTTTTAAACCTATTTATAACTACTTTATAACTACAAGGATTACTTATAATAAAGGATTAGATTGTGCCAAACTGCTTGAGCCAACATGTCGTTAAGTTTCATTTCGAAATAAATGAGGGTGAGACTTATTAACTCACAGCAAGTCAGGATATTATCCTTTATTATAAGTAATCCTTGTAGTTATAGAGCGAGGTGGAAAAAACTTGAACATCGAGTGACAGGTTTCAAAAAGTCAGGTTTATTTATACCACTACTTGTGCGTTTGCCCGCCAAGAAATGGCATTGACTCTACATATACTCCATACAATATCTTGTTGATCACTACACCAAAATTCGCTTCTCTTCAAAAATCCTTATATTCATCAACATTCATCAAATCAATAACATGGCAACCAGAGATTATATTTTCTATGAATTAACCAATAGTGTTTGTAGTCAATGCCTCAAAAAATTAGAGGCAAAAATCATCATTCAGCAAGGCAATGTCTATTTACTGAAAAATTGCCCAACGCATGGTAAAGAAAAAGTATTGATTTCAACTGATGTAGATTACTATAAAAAATGTCGTGGATTTAATAAGCCTAGCGATTTACCAAAACAATTCAACACGCCAATAAAACAGGGTTGCCCTTATGATTGTGGTTTATGCCCCGATCATGAACAACATTCATGTATTATTTTGATTGAAGTCACGGAACGTTGTAATTTGACTTGTCCAACTTGTTATGCAGCGTCTAGCCCTTCTCATGGTAGGCATAGAACATTAGCCGAAATTGAAACCATGCTGGATGTTGCCGTTGCCAATGAGGGAGTCCCCGATGTGATACAAATTAGTGGTGGAGAACCAACGATACATCCTGAGTTTTTCGAGATTTTGGATTTGGCAAAACAGAAACCCATACAACATCTCATGCTCAATACGAATGGGGTGCGAATCGCTCAGGATAGAGCATTTGTCGAACGGTTGGCAAGCTATAAACCCGCTTTTGAGATATATCTCCAATTTGATTCTTTTGAACCGAAGGCGTGGCAAAGTTTGCGCGGTATTGACTTGAGTGAAACCAAGGCGCAGGCAATAGCCCACTTGAATGAATTCAATCTATCGACAACCTTAGTCGTTACCTTACAAAAGGGCTTGAATACTCACGAAATTGGCAAAATCATCGACTTTGCTACCCAACAAAAGTGTGTTCGTGGTGTCACCTTTCAACCCACCCAAATCGCGGGCAGAGTCGATCATTTTGATCCCAAGACTGATACAATCACTCTTTCCGAAGTCAGAACCGCCATTCTTGAACAAACGGATTTATTTTTGCCCGCAGATTTAATTCCTGTACCTTGTCACCCAGTCGCCATCGCGATGGGATACGCGCTGAAACTGGGCGATGAAATGGTGCCGCTGACCCGTTTTTTTGATCCGGAAGAACTTTTATCTCTGTCTTCTGCCAATACCATTCGTTTTGAGCATCTGCCTGAAATCAAACAAAAAATCCACAACCTATTCAGCACCAGTTGTTCAACCGAAGCTGCCCCAGAAGAATTAAAATCATTGATGTGCTGTTTGCCTAAGATTGATGTACCCGAACTGAAATACGACAACCTGTTTCGAGTAATTATCATGCAGTTTTATGATGCTTATAATATGGATATCAGAGGAGTGAAAAAGTCCTGTGTGCATATCGTTCACGAAGATGGGCGGATGATTCCTTTTGATACCATGAATTTATTTTACAGAAACAATCTCATCAACAATTAAGGAGATTAAATGCCAACGCCAACTTCAAGAAAAGTGATTTTACTGCTCAATATACTGCTTATTGTGGTTATTTACGCTTGGCTTGCCAATGGTCCAGAAGCCATACTGATGGGATTTGCCCTCAGTATTTATCATACGGCGATTAACTTGATTTTAGCGATTATTTGTATGGTGATAGCCGGAATTCAACGACTCAGGGATAAGGACTACGAATTATTTCTGTCATTGGGTGTGACATTTTTTATATCCACGGTGCTAGTAGCTGTGTTGTCATTTCCGGCTTGTTTGATCGTTCCTAACCTCTGAGATATTCAAGGTGCTGGAACGCTCAACCCACAATTTTTGCGGTTCGGTGGGTTGCAACGAAGTTTCTACCCACCCTACGAAACGAAGTAGCGGAACGCTCAAAAACCATTTAAATCAAATGCTTAAGTGCTTATGTCTCACGATGAGAACAGAGTTTGGGAACCAGAAACGACTTTTTTAGCACGAGCAGTCATTTTGGCTCAGCTTGCATTATAGACTCAATCCCCAAACAACTCTACCTGCACCTCATTGCCCGCCGCGACATTGCCACATTCTCTCGGTAAAACGATAAAACAATTTGCTTGGCTCATTGAACTCAGAATGCCAGAACCTTGTTTACCCGTAGAACGCACCACTAAATTGCCTTGTTCGTCATTTTCAAGAATGCCCCGTTGAAATTCCATGCGCCCGGGGCGTTTTTTTAGGGATGAAATACAGGGTACCGTGAATCGTTTCGGGATCACGACGTTTTGTCCCATCAAACGCCGTAATGCGGGTTGTACAAATTGATAAAATGTCACCATGGCAGAGACTGGATTGCCGGGCAGTCCAAAAAAAACGGTGTTTTGGATTTTGCCAAACGTCAATGGTTTTCCCGGTTTCATGGCAACTTTCCAGAAATTTACCTCTCCGACGCGGCGCAAAGTTTCTGTGACATAATCTGCTTCTCCCACCGAGACACCGCCTGATGTAATAATGGCATCATGACTGCTTGCCGCTGATAAAAAGGCGTTTTCGATGTCTTCTGGCTTGTCACGCACCACGCCCATATCAATGATATCTACCCCTAAACGGCTCAGCATACCATAGAGGGTATAGCGATTGCTGTCATAAATTTGACCGGGTTGTAGCACTTCACCGACGGCGCATAATTCATCGCCCGTCGAAAAAAATGCGACCCGCAGGCGGCGTTTTACTTTAACTTCGGGTATGCCCAACGAAGCTAATAAACCAATATCCGCCGGCGATAAACTTTTACCCGCTTTTAGCACGGTTTGACCAATCGCAATATCTTCACCAATAGGACGAACATGTTGCCCCTTTTTATGTTCTGCGCCGATGGTGATGCTATCTCCTTGTTTTTCCACATGTTCTTGCATAATGATGGTATCAGTACCTGCAGGTATCACTGCCCCCGTAAATATCCTTGCACATTGCCCTGTTTGAATGGTGCCAGTATAGGGTTGCCCTGCCAGTGATGTACCAATGAGGGTCAATTGCACCTTGCCTTCTGTGGGTAAGTCGGCACTTCGCACGGCATAACCATCCATTGCAGAGTTTTCATGCGGTGGCACATTAATCTGTGAAAGTAGATCTTCAGCCAAAATGCGGCTTAATGCGCTG
>Ga0233403_10000738_pt1 | contig 15704 bp, 12 predicted proteins | sample Na_oxic_1_MG_FD_179866 | JGI IMG/M metagenome (GOLD analysis project Ga0233403, IMG submission 179866) | Seawater microbial communities from Saanich Inlet, British Columbia, Canada - Na_oxic_1_MG | ecosystem: Environmental > Aquatic > Marine > Inlet | place: Canada: British Columbia | collected...
AACCGGATCTTGCAAAACCCCAGGTTTCACCTGGGGCTATTCACATTTTCTTCGCGTTGTTTAGCAAAGCGAAACTTTAGCCTGAAAACCCCTATCGGGGTTGTCCCAGGTTTCACCTCACTGCCATTAAGTTAAGGATGTGCGTTTCCTACCCCAGGTTTCACCTGGGGCTATTCACATTCAACCCCTATCGGGGTTGTCCCAGGTTTCACCTGGGGTGAAAGCAACCGGAACCTGGGGTTATTCTTTTAAGAATATCAACCCCGTAGGGGTTGAATGGGCCAATAGCCCCATTTCAAAAAGAGTTTTGCAAGAGGCTCTCAAGACTGATTATATATATGTTTTTAATACTGAATTTTATAATCATTTTATGCTGGCTTGGCTATACAATTAGAATGGCTTTTTTTTTAACTTTTTATTTATCTTCGATATTGTTTTCAGTATAATAATTAACAATTCACGGATAACTGAGAACTGATATGAAAGTATTAAGTTTGCTATTTATTGCGTTACTGTCTCCTATTCAAACAGTTGCGTCCCCTTTTTTGGTCGCACCGCCCCCACCCATCTCCGCCCATGCTTATCTCCTTTTAGACTTTCACAGCGGTAAGGTATTGATGGAAAAAAATGCGGATGAACGTGTTGAGCCGGCCAGCTTAACTAAGTTAATGGCTGCCTATTTGGTGTTTCAGAAAATCAGCACTGGTAAGATTAAACTTACTGACACAGTTATAATCAGCGAAAAAGCTTGGCGTATGACCGGTTCACGGATGTATCTGGAAGTTGATAGCCGTGTTTCGGTAGAACTGTTGCTTAAAGGTATGATTATTCAATCGGGCAATGATGCCAGCTTGGCATTGGCTGAATTTGTCGGCGGGACTGAGGAAGCGTTTGCTACTTTGATGAATGAACAAGCACAACGCCTGGGCTTGACAAATACTCATTATACGAACAGTACTGGCCTTCCTGATGAACAACATTACAGTTCCGCCCGCGATACGGCACGTCTAGCACAAGCCCTGATACAAGATTTTCCGGAGTATTATCGCTGGTATTCAGAGCGGGACTTTACCTATAACAGCATTACCCAATACAATCGCAATCGATTACTTCGGCGCCCACCCTCGGTGGCTGGAATGGAAGTGGATGGGATGAAAACCGGTTATACTGAGGCGGCTGGTTATTGTTTGGTGGCTTCCGCCCGGTTGGGAGAAATGCGCTTGATTTCAGTCGTTATGGGTACCAAAAACGAAAAATCGAGGACGAGAATGGCTGAAAAAATGCTTGATTACGGTTTTCGTTTTTTTGAAACTTATCGCCTGTATAAAGCACTCGATCCTATCGATACCGAAAGAGTCTGGCAAGGACATATTTCTCAATTACAATTAGGACTTTCCGAACCTTTGTATGTGACAGTGCCCAATGGTGATTATGAGCCATTGAAGGCGATTTTGCGTATTGATAAATACATTATGGCTCCGGTCAACGCGTTTGAGCCACAAGGCACTCTTGAAATACGCTTGGGCGGCGGGGTTATATCGTCTCGTCCAGTCGTTGCGCTTTCTTCGGTTGAAAAAGGGTCGCTTTGGAAAAGGTTGATAGATTCTTTTTTGTTGCTGTTTTATTAACTATAGTATACTCAAAATCCGATTTTTTGAAAAATCGGATTTCTTTGATATCTGACGTTTTTTTGACAATTCAAACTCTTGACCGTAAAAAATATATAAAATCTTATGATTGTTTATCTCAATGGTGAATTTTTGCCTCTTGAAGAGGCACAAGTGTCGGTTTTAGATCGGGGCTTTATTTTTGCCGATGGCGTGTATGAAGTTATCCCGGTGTATAACGGTCGATTTTTTCGGTTGCAAGAGCATTTGCAACGTTTAGAAAATAGCCTCAACAGTATTAAGTTACCCAATCCGTTGACTCGTGAACAGTGGATCGAGACGTTGGAAACCGTCGTTGCTCGTAATGAGGGCAGCGAACAATCAATTTATCTGCAAGTGACACGGGGGCCGGCAAAACGTAATCATAATTTTCCGCAAGACACCCAACCTACCGTGTTTATCATGAGTGAACCGATAGAAGCCCAACCGCCGTCCACCGGTGTGAAGGCGATCACTAGCGCCGATACTCGTTGGCAATATTGCGATATTAAGTCAATTGCGTTGTTAGCGAATGTGCTGTTGCGGCAACAAGCGGTGGAAGTCGGAGCAGCAGAAGCGATTTTAATTCGTGAAGGTTATGTGATGGAGGGGGCTGCGAGTAATGTATTTATTGTTGTTGATGGAGTTGCTATTACACCGCCTAAGAGTCAATATATTTTGCCGGGCATTACTCGCGACTTAATTGTTGAAGCCATGCTGGATGTTCAATTGCCTTGTCGTGAGGCGAATATTCCGGAAATCCAGTTGCGTTCAGCGGATGAAATTTGGGTGACCAGTTCGACTCGTGAAATTTTGCCAGTGGTTATGTTGGATGATAAGCCGATTGGTAATGGTGAACCCGGCCCGGTGTGGACGACTGTTTGGCAAATCTATCAAGATTATAAACAGAAATTACGCTTAACTGTTCTCAATGGTTAGAAATCCGATTTGTTGAACGAAACTGGATTGGATTTCTAAAATCTTTTAAATCTTTTAAATGTCGTTTTTGTGTGTTTTAAAATGGGTAAAGACAGTGACGATTTATTTGACTTTCCGTGCGAATTTCCGATTAAAGTGATGGGAACGTCTGGGAAAGATTTTGACGTGTTGGTGGTCGATATTGTGCGCCGTCATTGCCACCACGATTTGACGGAGAAGGCGGTATCAGTGCGTCATTCAACCGGTGGCAAGTATGTGTCGGTGACTGTCACTTTTACTGCCCAAAGTCGCGCTCAATTGGATGCTTTGTATGCTGAGTTGAGCGCCCATGAGCGGGTGAAAATGGTGTTGTAAGGTTTTTAAATCAGAAGAAATCCGATTATTTCAAAAATCGGATTTCTATACCTGAGACTTCAATTCCTAGACTACCAAAAACTTGAATGGGCAACTTATTTTCACACTAAAGTCGCATAATATTTCCTCAATCCAGTTTTTTTCTCAACAATATTGCCGACAGCGAGCGTTATAGCTGAAATCAAAAATTCTTAACCCATTTATCAAGATCGGCAATTTTACTATTTTTAAACTTCTCCTTTGCTTCTCTTAGTGTCATATGATTAGGACCACTATATTTATCTAACTCAGTTATTCCATTGTCTTCCCAATGGCAAATTGGACAAACTTCGAAGTTACTTTGTGTTTCTAAAGTTCTGTAGCCACAACAAGGACAAACTTCTAAAATTTCCGGCATTCCATTTATTTTAAATACCCCCAATCCTTTGTTACGCATGATATTTTTTAAATAGTCATTTCTGATCCCTACATAATGGCTTTTTAGTGCTATTAAAATTAATTCATCGTACTCACGATTATCGGGATCATCAGGTATTTCAAATTCCCTTATTTTTTGTTGTAATTGACATGATAATTGATGAAATTCTGGATCATTTTCATCAATATACCACCAATTCAACAAGATGGATTCTCTATCGGATAAGATTAAAGAATTAAGTTCTTCTTTACAAATAAGTTCAATGGCATCTTTTCGATGAATCATGACATATAACGTTATCTCAATGAGTTAAAATTCATTTGGCATTCAATTCAATAAACAGAGATGATGTGCAACTTTTCTCATTCATAAGTTTTAATTCTTTGGTAGTAGTGTATAGCATTTCCCGGTAGGGTGGGATTGCTAAGCGCCCGGATTTTCGTCAAAGGAACGGACTTTATCGCTTAGCAGCCCACCATTTCATGGTATTTTATCCAATCGGGAAACGCTATAGCACCAAAAAAAGCCCCAAAACCGAAGTTTTGAGGCTTTTTTAGAATAGCAGATTTTTAACCTGCGTAGATGCTATGGCAGGTTAGCTTTGGCGGCACAATTTTGAATCATACCTTTTTGTTGCCCAGATAACACCCCGTCTTTTTTCAGATCATTAGTCAATTTTGAGACACAACTCACAAATTGACCGTGATTTTTACTTTCGTCAGCACAGTTGCTAACTGAATCAGAGATGCTGCACCCATTTGCAAAGAGGGTATTTTCAACGTTAGAATCACACTCATCAATGATAATTGTGTTTTCTAAGTTGCTCTCTTCGCATTCATCCTCATCGTCGGGAACACCATCATCATCACTGTCATTATCGCCAACCCTCAGAGAAACCATTGCACTATTTCTGACGGTAGCGATATTGACCTCTTGGACAAAAATAGTAATGCCAGTTGTTGTCCCAAATTCCGCATCAGCGGGTACTTCAACCTCAACAGAAAAGGTTTGGTTTTCACCAGGTTGAACCACAATTGGTGTTGATGGTGTATTGACTGTCCAATCCAAGAAAGATGAACCGGTTGCCATATAAGTGGCTGGACTCTCACCCGTATTAGTCACAGTGGCTTCAAACACGGCGGTACTCTCTGGGGCCGCGGTGGCAAAAATAGGCTCGACCTTGATTCCCACCGTTTGCGGCATCAGAATCGTTGGACTTTCACGATGGAAAGTATGGCCTTCTGCTGTTTGTCCACTGAACTTAATCAAAAAGGGCTCGTTTGGCACATTAAAAGTGGCTTGGAAACGGCGTACTCCATCTGTTGAAGTGACGGTGGGTGTTGAGATAACACTGCCATCCGGGCGTTGCAATGTCATAGAGACACTCGTTGGTGCCGCAGTAAAGCGTATTTGTGTCACAATTTCCGTATTGCTAATGGGATCGCCTTCAATGGGGATTAAATCCATCTCTGGTCGAGGTGGTTGAAGGGTTTCACGCATCAAACGTAATCCATTGAGTTGGAAATCTGTTTCACCAAATGCGCGGACTAAGAAATTTCCACTGCCAGAGAGCTCGACTCGCCAAATGCCCACTTCTGGATTGTCAATGGCATAATTAACCACCGAATTGAGTTGGGTCAATGTGACCCCAGTTTCACTACCATCGACTACGGTACCATTAGGCCGTTTAAGCGTGACAGAAGGACGAGAATATTGTACTGCACCTGTTACCATAAAGCTCACACGAGTGGATAAGGTATCATCCACTGGAATTTCCACTAGGGTTGTTTCACCAGAAGACAGAGCTACTTTTTGTGAGAAAAAGACCTCGGTGTCGGGTGCCCCAAATTCTAATAGGATTGATGTCACATCACCAACTTCAGAGCGTGTCACATTGAAACTGACTCCCCCGGTTTGGTCTGCCAGAGCTTGATACAGTATCCGTCCAGATCGAGAAGTTAGCGGATCGTCATCCAAACTGCTCACTGAACGCTGAATCTGGTTAGGTGTCACATCCGTTGAGATTGCGTTAACGGTATTAACCGGATCATTATGGGAAATTTCAGCCGCGGCGGCAACTTCTAAAGGTGCTGACAGCGCACTTCTTGCACTACTGCTACTTGAGACACAATCTCCGGTGACCACGGAGATAATTTTAAATCCTATACCAAATGCCATTCCTCTAACGGTAGGGCCTAAATCTGGGTTACGTGCCGAGGCATCGGTATAAAGGATAAGATGACCTCCCTTTGCTACCAGATTATTCTCATAGTTGCTGTTCAAATTCCCTCCCCCTTCGGGATAAGTAGAACCCATTGCTCTCATTAAAGCCGCTCGCAAAGCACGAAGTGATACTTCTGGACAATCACCACCCCCTGAAGCATATAACGCGTTGATTTTAGGTCTAAGCGCCTCAACATCACAAAATAAAGGATGAGGATAGACAGTGTCTTTAAAGGTCACTAGGCCCAATGTCGGTGCTTCATCACTGATAACTATGCTATCAATGAATTGATTGACTGAAGCTTTGACTTTACTCAGATCAGTACCCATGCTACCGGTATCATCGATCACAAAGATAGTGTTACGTTGTCTTTCCCGCAACCGTTTAATAAAATAGGTCGCCTGATCTGAGGTGGTGGTGGCGTTGGAGGTAATATAATCCTTAACCAGATTCCAATAGGTCAAGGTAGCGGCTTTAGCTTGCCGACGTGCTTCGGGGTAATTGGCTCCATTTAGTTGCCCGGCCTCGTCCTTGTTTAACTCACGATGGCAACAATCACCTTCTTCTACGCCAGTACATTCATTGTGTGCTTCAAGACAGCGTTCATAAGCAATGATATTATCGTTAGCGAGATGGATCCAACAAACCAGTTTGCCGTACTTGAATTCCCTCATATTGAAATGCCCGCTTACCAGTCCGCCAGGCGCAAAACCATTCTCTGCATCACAATGATGCGTCTTTCCATTTTCCATCCCCAAGAGATTAGTAATAACAATATTGTTATCAACCGCATTGGAATGTGCATAAATGTCTTGCACCGTATGCAGTGCCCTACCAAAAGTATTAAGGGCTTCACCACGATTGCATGCCTTTAATGCATCAAGGATTTCCTCCATTTTGGTTTCGAGACGAGCAGAAGCCAAGTCAAGTTGATCATCATCCGCATGAGCAGCAATGTCATTCATTTCATACCAATCCGTCCAAAAGCTTGCATCACTCACTACATCGCTTGAGTAGACACCAAAGCCACATTCTCTGGTTTGGAGTTGTTCGTCAGTGATTGCTTCGTGAATCCCGACTTTAAAAGCCCATGTCGTCTGGGCGTGTGGTAAAAAGACTACCAATAGCAAAAGGGATAGGAAAACAAATTTTCGTTTTCCAATAATATTTTTAAGCATTGCTTCCTCCGCAATAAAAAAGTTAGGGTAAAATCCAGTAATGCACAAGAATGTGTTTACGTTTACAATCATAAGACATGGCCACATGACCATTTTTCCCAACCACAATAATGGCATCGGGATGAGAACAATTATTATCAAGGCGTTCCTTAAACACAGTTCGTTTTTTCTCTATATCAAATATAGCAAACTCAACATGAAAAGGACCGCGTGTTTCCCATGATTGTGCTAAAAAAGCGAACCTTTCATCTTCTGACAGAGCGATATTTCTTATTTGAAGAAGCCGGTTTGGAAGAAAAATCCGGAATGGAAAAGGTGAAGCTTGTTGAGCTTTTTTAATGAGTGTTCTTACCTCCGGTTTGGGATTAAATAAATATAAACCACCTTGACTAGAAAATAAGGAATATTCCGCATCGAATAAGATAAAATCCTTGGTTTTCCTTCTAAAGGCAGCAGCTATAGGTTGATGAAAACCATATTTAGCCCATTTTCTATTAGGTTCTGTTATCAATGGTTCTAAAATCGTCCCGTTTTTTGGATCAATGACTTCGAGCGTACTCAAAACGAGCGTTTGTTGAGAAACTCCAATGATATGTTCATTATAACGCTTTAAATCCCGTTGCCAAATGATTTTTTCCTTATCATCTAACCCAATCAATATTTCAGTGGTACATAAGTTATTAGGGCAACAACAATAGTCAACACGAGGTTTAAGTGATACTACTTTATGCCGACATTCAAATTGTGAAGAGGCTCCACATATCCGAGGATTTTTTTTGTCATTATTCCACTGTAGTTGGTTTTTTTCGTCAAAATAAGGGCGATTGATACGAGAAACTGGATAATCTTTCCCAGGCTCTGGTGGAAATTCAATTTCCCTCACTTCTACTTTTTCAACAGTTAGAGTGGGTTCCGATTTGGTACATCCACTCATTCCTATCAAAAAAAAGAAGGCAAATATTAACTGCCATTTAAATATATATTCTAAATTCATGAGGCGATCTATTAATCTCTTAAATTTAGGTTTCTCCTTTATGAGGTAAAATCCGGTAATGCACAAGAATGTGTTTATTATTCTTACGATAATAAATCGCTACGTGTCCTTGTTTTCCAACCACAATAATTGGATCACTACAACTACAATCATTTTCAAGGCGTTCTTCAAAAATCGTTTGTTTTTTCTCTAAATCAAATATAGCGAATTCGATATGAGGATAACCACGTGTCTCCCACATTTGTGCTAAAAAAGCAAACTTTTCGTCTTCTGATGGAGCCATATTTCTTACATTAAGGTGTCTAATGAAACGTTGTTTTCCTTCTCTAATCAGTTCTTTCACCTCCGGTTTGGGATTAAATAAATATAAACCACCTTGAGTGGAAAATAAGGAATATTCCGCATCGAATAAGATAAAATCCTTAGTTTTCCTTCTAAAGGCAGTTGGGTTAAACAAACGATAAAAACGATATTTGGGTCGTTTTCTTCCATGAGAGATGATGATAACGGGTTCTAAAATCGTGCTACCGTTTTTTGGATCAATGACTTCGAGCGTACTCAAAACGAGCGTTTGTGGAGAAACTCCAATGATATCTTCATCATAACGCTTTAAATCCCGTTGCCAAACCATTTCTTCCTGATTATCTAATCCAATCAATGTTTCAGTGGTACACAAGTTATTAGGGCAACAGCAATAGTCAACCCGAGGTTTAAGTGATACTACTTTATGCCGACATTCAAATTGTGAAGAGGCTCCACATATCCGAGGATTTTTTTGGTCATTATTCCACTGTAGTTGGTTTTTTTCGTCAAAATAAGGGCGATTGATACGAGAAACTGGATAATTTTTCCCCGGTTCTGGTGGAAACTCAATTTCCCTCTCTTCCAATTTTTCAACGGTTAGAGTTGGCTCTGATTCTATACATCCATTCATTCCTATCCAAAATAGGAAAGCAAGTATTAATGGCCATTTAAACATTTCGCCCTCCAATCCCCCATCAATCCCACGTTACAATACTTCTTCCTCAAGAATAGGAATAGGGGGATGGCAATAGGATAATATCATAATTGTTAATTTATGCGTTATATTAAGCAATGGTTATACCAAGTCTGGATATTTGACAATTATCTATTTATATTCAGTTAGTTAATAAAAAAATGGGCACTTATCAGATATTCATAAGAGACACTTTTTAATGTCTCTAATGTCTCATTAAGTGTCTCATAAATGTCTCTTGAGACAGTTGGATTATAGAACAATCCTTGATATCCTTTCCTCTATCCCCAAATTAAGTGAAGGGCAGATATGCGTGTCTGCCCTTAATAACGGGAAGGCCGATTGGAGAATTTATTTTTTATAACTATCTGATTTGGTAAAAGAAATGTCACATACCTTTAAGCGTCGGTAGAAATGAGCACGGCTCATTTTTAAAAGTTGTGCGGCACGACTACGCTTTCCATTCGCTTTTTCTAAGGCTTTAAGCAAGCGAGTTCGCTCGTCTCCTTCAAACTCAAGGGTTTCATCGGCTGGTGGCTCAGTGCGAGTTTCGGATTTCTGATGAATGGAGTGTAAGATTTCTGGTGGGAGATCGTCAGGTCGGATAATGGCTTGACGACCATGGACAATCGCATGTTCTATGGCATGTTTCAATTCTCGCACATTGCCTGGCCAGTGATACGCTTGCAGACAGTTCATGGCTTCGATACTGATTTGCTTCACTTGGCCAACTGATGCCCAAGCCTCAGCCAGAAATGCCATAGCGAGTAATGGGATATCTTCTAAACGCTCGCGTAGCGGCGGGACTATAATCCGGGCCACGCGAATTCGATAAAATAAATCTTCTCGAAACCGCCCTTCACGGACTTCTTGCTCAAGATTTTTGTGGGTGGCAGTCAAAATTCGCACATTGACTTGATGGACTTTGGTTTCTCCAACCCGAGTGATTTCATTCTCCTGCAAGACTCTCAGCAAGCTGCTTTGCATTGAGAGTGAAAGTTCGCCGATTTCATCCAGAAATAGCGTACCGCCAGTAGCCGCCTCAAAAAAACCGATTTGATTAGCCGTCGCGCCAGTGAAGGACCCTTTGCGGTGTCCAAACAATTGACTCATCAACAAAGATTCCGTCAAGCTGCCACAGTTGACGGCAATGAAAGGGCCAGATTGACGCGAGCTTGCCGCGTGAAGACCTCTAGCCACCAATTCTTTGCCAACGCCGGTTTCTCCTTCGATCATCACCGGATAATGACTTTGGGCCACACGCTCAAACATTTCATACATCTGTAGCATGGCTTGACTGTCACCGATCATCTGTCCATAGTGAGTTTGGTTTAATTGCTGGCGTAAATGATAAACTTCGGATTTATCGTAGAAATAGAAAAAGTGTTGCGTCGGTTCTCGCGGATCATTGCGGATGTCGCATTCAAGCCAGTAGTGTTGTCCGGCTTTATTTTCCCAAGTCAGAGCAACCGGCGTTCGTTGCTCGGCTGATTTTTTCATCATCAATCTAAGTTGTTCTTTTGACTGAATATCAAGAGGTAGCACGTCCTCCCATGGCTGTTCAAGCGCGTTGTTTTGATTGAGGTCCTCGAATGTGGTACAAGATTCACTGACAAAAATAATGTGCCCATTGGCATCGGTAATGAGGGTGCCTACTTGAAGTTGATTGAGGATGGAATGCAAATCATGGTGATTTTTGGCCAGTTTAGCGGCTTGTGCTTCTAATTGACCGTTACGTTCTTCTAACTGCTGTTGTAATTGGGAGATTTTAAGATGAGATGCTACGCGAGCCAGTAATTCTTCCGGCTCTATCGGTTTGGTCATGTAATCCGCTGCCCCCAATTCAAAGCCTTTGATTTTATCTTGAATTTCTGTCAACCCAGTCATAAAAATGATGGGAATATCCTGAGTTCTTGGATCGGATTTCAGTCGTTGACAGACTTCAAAACCGTTAAGATTGGGCATAAGGATATCTAATAAAATTAATTGAGGTAATTGAGACGTGGCTATCTTAATTCCCTTGTGACTCGTTGCGGTAAATAATACTTTGTATCCGACTCTATCTAAGATATCAGCTAATAAATTCAAGTTATTAGAGTCATCATCAATAATTAAAATGGTGTTGTTCATAACCAATATACCCATAAATAATAGAAAAATAACGTCTAGTAATATTCACTTGTGTGGAAGATTAACAAGATGATTTTTATCATTATAGCGAAGCTATAGCGTTTCCCGTTTGAGTGAAGTACAAAGCAATCAAGTACAACGGATACTCGAAAGAAACGGATTTTACTCATTTTGAGCCGTTTTATTTTATCCGGGAATGAAGCGTATCCGTTGTACTTCACTCAATCGGGAAACGCAGTTGATTTGCCTGGTTATGGGGAGTCGGAGGAGAGGTCGGGCAATCGGGAAAGTTTTTTATTGGAATTGTTGGAAAGCCTAAGTTTGGTTAAACCGGTTATAGTTTCGCCGTCAATGAGTGGGCGTTATAGTTGGCCGTTGGTGGTGAATCATTCTGATAAGTTGAGTGGTTTTGTCGCGGTGGCACCGGTTGGTATTGTTTCTTTTGAGGCACAATTGCAGGGGGTAGCTCTGCCAACCTTGGCAATCTGGGGCAGTAATGATTCAATTGTCCCGGTGGCTCAGGCGAAGCGTTTGTGTCAGCAGATGCCTGATGCCGAACTGAATGTAGGGGTAATCCTTTATGGTTGCCCCCAATCCTTTGTTATATGCGGGCAACGGATCAATTTCATCAGCATTTATTGAGGTTTGTTGAACGTTGTTATCATAAAATTTGAGAAATCCGATTTTTTAATTAATAATTCCAAGTCCGCACTCGCCCAGTATCAACATGAACAAAGCCTCTTCTGGCACCTTTTCCGATTCCGCCGATCCAGTTTTCTTGAACAAATTTTTGGAATTGGTAAATCTTTCGGTTAGTCGGATAAATATCGGCTGCTTTTCCATAAATATGGCGGCTGTTCGGATGTCCACCGACAGCGGCATTAATAGTGGGTGGACGATACCAAGACCGAATCCCGATAGGACTTCCCCAAGCTTCTCGGAGTTGATCCAATTTTTGAGCCAGATCGATGATATTCTGCTGAATACTGGGATCGGTAGGAATTCGTTCAGAAGAACCTTTGGTCACTTCATAAACGGTAAAGTATTTTGATATTTTTGTTTTAGGATTGGTCCAATCTATTGATGGACTGAACATGCTCGCAAAAGCCAGCGCGATAAAAACGACGAGCAGAAAAACCACCAGCCAATTAGCTTGTTGTAACAATTCGGTCACCGATTTCATCGAATGGCTCCTAAGTAAGCATATAAACAAACCTTACCAGTTTTAAAAACCAATCAAGTTTGTTAGAAAAGTTCTAAATATTCTCCATAACCTTCTTCAACTAACTTGTCCTTTGGAATGAATCGCAACGCGGCGGAGTTGATACAATAACGCTGCCCAGTCGGATCAGGGCCATCTGGAAATACATGGCCTAAATGAGAAGCACCGTATTTGCTACGCACTTCTGTACGCGGTATCAACAGTTTGAAGTCTTTGCGTTCGACAATGTAATTATCATTGATAGGCTTAGTAAAACTCGGCCAACCGCTGCCAGACTCAAATTTATCCAGTGATGAGAATAGTGGCTCTCTGCTGACAATATCAACATAAATACCGTCCTGCTTGTTATCCCAATATTCGTTTTGAAAAGCCCTTTCGGTTGCATCTTGTTGCGTCACTTCATATTGAAGCGTCGTCAGTTGACTTCGTAAAATATCATCAGAGGGTTTGTCATATTTTTGTTGGGACGTTGACTTGGGTGGCGTTGCCGGAGTATCAGTCAAATCAAGGTGTAAATCGTTTCCCCAAATGGTTTCCAAGAATTGATCCCGCCCAGAATTATAGCGATAATAACGGTAGCGAACGGGATTTTTTTGGTAATAATCCTGATGGTACTCTTCTGCCGCATAAAACACTTTAAAAGGTAAAATTTCAGTCTTGATGGGTCGGCTGTTAAAGCGTCCCGAAGCTTCCAGTGCCTTGAGCGATTGTTCGGCAATCGCTTTTTGCGTTTCATCATGATAGAAAATCACCGGACGATATTGTGGTCCTCGATCCACAAATTGTCCGCCGCCATCGGTTGGATCAATTTGCCGCCAAAAGGATTCCATCAGAGTGTTGTAAGAAATCACCGCCGAATCATAATGAACCTGAATCGCTTCTACATGTTCGGTGCTGCCCGATGAGACTTGCTCATAAGTCGGGTTTTTCAGATCGCCGCCGGTATAACCGGAAATGACTTTATGTACTCCGTTGAGTTTTTCAAACCCTGATTCGACGCACCAGAAGCAGCCGCCGGCAAAGGTGGCAAGTTGTAGTTGATTAGAGTTCATTTCCAAATTCCTCGGCAAATTGTTATTACTAATATCTTGATTGCATCCACTCAGAAGCACAAGACTGCATAGTAGACTGAACGTTATGTTTTTCATATTTTTTTGATGTCTATCTTTATGTAGGGAGCCGGTAAGCATCGCAATCGTGAAGCCAGCTTACCCGCCCTCCAATTATCCAATCTCCGTTTATTTCACGTATCCGTTGTACTTAACGAATGGTGGGCAAGCTGGCTCTCTGTGGGAGATATTTTTTTGAGTTGCCCACTTGCCAGCCCATCTCCCTCCAACTATCCATTTATTTCACGTATCCATTGTACTTAACGAATGGTGGGCAAGCGGGTTTTGACAGGGTGGTAAGTACCCGTTCATAAATTTTATGATATTTTATTTGTCGTAGTTAATAAAAAAAAAGATGGGTTTCGCTCATCCTACCTACGCTAATCTATTAAGGTGCATGACACTTCGCTTATGTACCCTACATGTAATGTTAGATACCTTACACGTTTAGATTTATTTATTTTTATCCATAGTTTTTTTCTTAAAATCCCTAAAAGTTGATACTATGCCGATTATTATACCAATGAATGTGATTAAGATTGAGAGTAGTAATCCTACATGCCCAATATTAGGATAATAGAACCCAAGTATAATGAAAAATAATGCGAGTGAAACACCACTAGATATAAGTTTTACTTCAAGAGTCATTTCAGCTTTATTTGGGCCAATTTGTCATTCAAAATTATTACCATTTTTATGTCATTTTTCGCGGTACGAGAAATCGAGTCAAACTAAAAGATTTATCGCTGCGCTCGAAATGACAGATCGGAATAAAAATCGGATCAATTTTGGAATTCCAAAAAACCTAATTTTCATCACCCCAGCCCATCCCCCTCCAACTATCCATTTATTTCACGTATCCATTGTACTTAACAAATGGTGGGCAAGCTGGCTCTCTGTGGGAGAGTTATATTTTTTTGAGTTGCCCGCTTACCCACCCGACGAATTTAAGAAACTCCCAAAGCAGCTAAACACACGGCCATTAATGTCTGCGGCATCATGCCGAGCAATAAAATCACTAACGCATTGACACTTAGGGCAACGCGCATATCTGTTCCGGCCACAATTGGTGTCAAGTCAGTCGGCTTGTCGAAATACATCAATTTGATGATTCGCAAATAGTAAAACGCGCCAATGATGGCAAACATCACCGCCGCAATGGCTAACCAAACAAAGCCAGCATTAATAACTTGAGCTAAAACCGACCATTTTGCCCAGAAGCCGATAAACGGAGGTATCCCCGCCATCGACAACATCAAGATCAACATCAGCGCGGCATACCACGAATTTCTATCATTTAAGCCCTTAAAATCATCAATCTGTTCCGCCTCAAAGCCAGCACGACTGAGCAGAATGATCATGCCAAAAGCACCCAACGTCATTAACGTATAGACAACAACATAAAACATAGAAGCGGCATAACCATCCGGCGTAGCCGCAATCATTCCAAGCAACAAATAACCAACATGGGCAATCGTTGAGTAAGCCAACATACGTTTAATATTGCGCTGGGCAATCGCAATAATATTACCAGTCGCCATAGAAAGAAGGGATAACAGAATCAGCATATCTTGCCAATCGGCATGTAAATGTTGCATTCCATCCACAAGCAAACGCATTAACATTGCAAACGCCGCTATTTTTGGGGCACTGGCAACAAACAACGTCACCGCCGTCGGTGCCCCTTGATAGACATCAGGTATCCACATGTGGAAAGGCACCGCACCTAATTTGAAAGCCAAACCGATCACGATAAAGGCTAAGCCAAACACCAAAATCATGTAATCCTGCGTATTCTGATTGATCAGTTCATCGATAGCGGCAATGGCCACTTGATTGTCCGTATTATTACTGAGGATTTGTGCCACCATCGCTAGGGTGAAGTTACTCTCAGAAGATTCACTAATGCGTTGCCCAATAGCGATAACCGCGATATTTTCATCCTTGATTTCAGTCAGCAGGGGCGACACTGTCGCTAACGCACTGTGTTCCTCGGCAATTTTACCCACTGTTTGTGTGACAGTGGCCAAATTCAAGCTGCCGGTAAAACCATAAAGTATGGACATGCCATACAACAACATACCGGAGGCTAACGCACCCAAAACAAAATACTTCATAGCCGCTTCCGAGGCTCGCTGTGATTCGCGCTGCATAGCAACCATCGCATATAGAGACAAGGACAACAACTCCAAGCCCAGATAAATAGTCAACAGACTATAAGCAGAAACCATCACCATCATACCCAACGCGGCAAAGAGGCCTAAAACAAAATACTCGCCTCGAAGCATATTGCGATCACGCAAATACTCTCGCGAATAAATAAACGCGACAAAAATGATGAGAACAATAAACAGCTTCAGCACGGCTCCCATTGGATCACTGACAAACATATTGTTCATCGCGAAAGTCTGCTCAGAAGGCATTGCCGCGAGAATCATAAGCGCGGTACCCAGCAACGTGCCTTGGGTTAAGTGGAAAGTCAAATAACGCAAT
>Ga0233403_10000739_pt1 | contig 15683 bp, 9 predicted proteins | sample Na_oxic_1_MG_FD_179866 | JGI IMG/M metagenome (GOLD analysis project Ga0233403, IMG submission 179866) | Seawater microbial communities from Saanich Inlet, British Columbia, Canada - Na_oxic_1_MG | ecosystem: Environmental > Aquatic > Marine > Inlet | place: Canada: British Columbia | collected...
TCAATCAGGTTTGTTTAAAAAGGCAGTGGCCTATTCGGTTGGCAGTGTAGCGACTTTCTGGTTTTTGGAACGAACTTTAGCTATTGTGGCTTAAAGATATTCGTCCTTTTGAAGAGATTGAACGAGAAGCGATTGTTAAGGCGATTGAATATTGCGATGGTAATGTATATAACTCGACTATAAAGTTTTTTTGGTGAGTTCCAAAACTAAAGGGATATAGGGTACCATTAGAAATACTATTTTTGCCAAAAATAGTATTTCTTGAGGCCCTTTGACTTTAAAAACTTGATCATTGAGTATAAAGCAGCGAAATTATTGGGTATCGGAAAAACTACTCTTTATCGAAAGCAGCAAAAGTGGAAGTCCAGCACATCCTAAAAAACTTCGCTAGTTTGATTGTATTCTGAATAGATAAGTCCCAAAACGGGATAAATGTTATCCCAAAATGGGATTTTTCGCATTTTGCAATGAGATTTTTATACTATATTTAAGGGTGGTTTTTCAACATTATATTATAATAAACAACAAGTTAAAGCAAGAATCACTCCTTTGGTATACTTGTTGCTTTCTTCAGAGGAGGGCAAGTAAATTAAAAAGGGCGCATTCCCATTTTCACGGCGGTTGATTGAGTACAACGAATTTACGAAATAAAATGAATAGTGGGATAGGTCCATAAAATTGCCTATTTAAATTTCACAGTTTGAACGTCTCTGTTGGTTTGTAGGGACTACCGATTAATCCGACAAGCTGCTAGGAATGTGCATGAAATAATTAGGGCAACCATAAAGGATTGCCCCTACGTAATACATTGATTTGTAGGGGCAATCCCACGCGCAAGCCCTAAAGTTGTCTTAAGTTCCATTCTATATTTTTTTATTTAGTAATCATGTAGGTCGGGTTAGCTTATCAAGCGTAGCGCGATAACGTAACCCGACATTTAGTCTAATAAATAGGCCCGTCGGGTTACGTTTTTTTGCTGCGCAAAAAAAGCTAACCCGACCTACTTAGCTACTTAGCTTTCTTTTATAGGAGTTAATATTATGAAAACGAAATGTTTTACTAGAAATTTCTGGTTATTTCTAGGACTATCTTTTATTTTACTCAATCATGTTAATGCAGCAGATACCACTTTTACTTTTGATGAAGCTGACAATAATCAAGCAAGCATTGTTAAAACAGTGGATGGTATTGAAATGACAGTATCTAATGGTTCTGATGGAAATTTTCATGCTGATAGGAATGATGGTATCGTAGTACTTGCTAATAATGCTGGATTTGGTCTTTTAGATATAAGTATTAGTAGTTTCGATATTGTTTTTTCAAACGATGTAAAACTTATTTCTTATAATGTTAGTTATATTTTTCAATTAGATAATAATGAGGTTATAACATTTACAAACAACAGTTCAACCAGTACCGAAAATTCTCCTTTTACTGGAAATAGTAGTCGAGATTTTGCCACGCAACTTTCTGTACCTGCTAATACAACTATTTCTGTTACTAATACAGGAAATGACGATAATGATTTAATGATGATAAAAAGTTTAGTAGTAGAACAAATAACCATTATTGATACTGTTTCAGCTCCGATACCCAATGCGGCCTCGTCTCCTTATCGCGTCCCCTTTGCTCCAATAACCACTTTGTTTATCTTCCTTTTGGGACTCGGTGCTATAACTTCGGTTTGGCGAAACCGCAACAAACGCTAAATAAATACACGAGTACAACGAATTTAAACTGCTCACAACGAATGGCCCTTTGGGTTTATTCAGATTGTTCAAACGATATTGAAATTTTTTGGAGTATTATCTTTTTTAACTTTACCAATTAAGGAGTATTTTTTATGAACATTTTTACTTTCCTCATTGACCACTTTAAAAGGTGGTGGATGGATGAATCATCTCCGCATTATTTGCGTGGTTTGTTGGTGTCTGCTGCGGCGATGTCACTTATAGATAACAAAATAGCCCTGATTTATGAACAAGGTGCGTCTAAAAAGCGCATTGAACAGTATTGGAGACGGTGGCTAACTTGGGGTTTTGCGGGGGGGCTGCTTGCACTTACACCTTGCGTGCATTCCACACCGTGTGATGCTTTCGGATTGCCCAGTGGCTTCGCCTGCGTATGCACTTTTTCAGACTCCGCATACTTCGGGGATTGGAATGGCGGCAACGGCAACGCGACCAGTGACACTGCCAGAGGCATAACCCGATGCCTAGATGCCACTGACTTGACCTGTACGATAACCGCTAACGGCGCTACCACTGATTATCCTACTCTCGCTAACGGAACCACGCTATATTTTAAGAACACCACCGAAACCCCAGGAGAAACCTTCTCCTGTACATTTACTATGGGTACGGGATTCGTTACAGCCGCACACCCACCCCTCACGACCACATCAACCCCCAACGCCGCCGCGACATCCATCTACCGTGTGCCCTTTGCCCCTCTTCCGTTTGTAGTCGTATCGCTACTCGGGTGTGGTGTTATCACATACGTTTGGCGAAATAAAAACAAACGGGACTGAAATAAACGAAGAACTTAAGTAATAGGAGTCAGTACCCTTTTTCAGAATAAAAGCGAATAAATAACAGATGTTAGAACCATTTTTTATATACCAGAAGAATCACAAAATAATTAAGAATTGTGTCTCCATAATTAATTCTATACGTTACTATACTGAGTCATTCTGGTTAAACTGTGTTCGTAGTTTTATCAACGGTTGGTTTGCTGAAACTGATAAATCAAGGCTGGTTAAATCAGTTATACTTGTTGCCCTTAAAAGGGATAGTATACATAATTCTTTTATATTCAGATTGTTCAAACGATATTGAAATTTTTTGGAGTATTATCTTTTTTAACTTTACCAATTAAGGAGTATTTTTTATGAACATTTTTACTTACCACTTTAAAAGGTGGTGGATGGATGAATCATCTCCGCGTTATTTGCGTGATTTTTTACAAATGACTTGGTTGGGCTTGCAAATAGCCCGGCTTTATGAGCAAGGTGCGTCTAAACGGCGGATTGGGTTATATCTTGCGCGGTGGCTCGGGTGGGCAACTATGATGGCAGGGGCCAACGGGTTCGCGGTAGTGTGCCCTGACTCGACTTTAAAAACTCATGAGCTATGGATTGGCGCTTGCACTAGCGAAAAGAACTGGGAGGATAACTTGGAATGCAAATGCGGCGGCACCGGTAGAAACCACTACGAGAACAATAAAAAACACTTTTATGCCAATATCGGGATGTTTCTCCCCGACTACAACACATATCCCGACGACCCCGCAACATTCTATGGATCCAACGGCAATTTCAATACCAAAATTCCAATAAATATATTGACGGGGACCTGTGTAACGGTCGCCACCAGTAACAACATGCACACCGTGAAACTCGACAACAACCAGTCATGTACCATTTCTTTCTCGGTAACCTCAGAGGGGTTTGTCTACAAATACGCCGGGACGCTTAGCCGGCAGGACAACTCCTATAAAACTACAAACGCCACAGTTGTGTTCATACCGTCCATCGCAAACACTGCCGAAAATCAAGCGGTGGACGACAACCGCACCATCAAACCCTTTAGCGCAACAAGCCTCGTCTATAATAATGATCAGGAAGGAATCGAAATCACAATAACCGCAGACCCAAATAACCATGGAGTCTTATCCAAAACTTCCATAACTGGTAACGCAAGTAACGTGCAATCGACTCTGCGGGCTATTAAATTTACGCCAACACCTAACCGTATTTCCGTTGGAGATACGGAATCCACAACCTTCAAATTAACCGTCAAGGGCGGCAACGAAGTAATCGTTGATAACACCACCACGGTCGTCACAACCTCTGTAAATACTGCTCCCACTATAACTGGAGCCGGGATAACTGGCACAGTTGAAGTCGGGAAAACTTTAACCGCGTCACCAACTGGATACGATGATGTTGACGTTGGCTCAGATACCCAAGGAACTCACGCCTATCAATGGCATACAGGGACTAATACGAGTTGTGCTGGAAAATCAAACATCAGCGGAGCGACCAGCTCTACTTTTGCCATTACCAACAGCAACATCGGTAAATTCCTTTGCGTTACATTGACTCCTAAAGATCAACATGGGCTAGCTGGAACACCAAAAACTGGGACAACTAGTTCCGCCGTTCCAAAACTTGACCAAACCATCACCAATTTCACGCCACCAACCTCGAAAACCTATGGGAATTCCACATTTAACCTAACTGCAACAAGTGGTGCGTCATCTAATGATATAGTTTTTGCTAGTACAACCACTTCAGTTTGTACCGTATCCACCAACACAGTTACGATTAAAAGTGCTGGTACTTGTACCCTAACCGCAAACGAAGCAACAGATGCAATTTACAATGCAGCACCAACGGTAACAAAAAACGTAACCATAGCTAAGGCTGATATAACCGCCACTGCTGTAAATGCAAGCCGTGCTTATGGAGCTAACAATCCAACCTTCACCGCCACTTATACCGGTTTAGTCAATAGCGATACTGCCCCTTCCACATTACCTGATTTAGAGACAACTGCTAATGCAACCACATCGGTAGGAACTGATACTACAATCTCTTGTACAGCGACAACCGATACCAACTACAACACCACAACTTGCAATAATGGCACCTTAACCATCACCAAAGCCAATACCACAACCACCATCACCAGCGACAATGCCGACCCATCAGTAATCAACCAAGCTATCACCGTTGCCGTTAGTGTTGCCTCAGCCACAACTGGAACACCAACCGGAACTGTAGCCATAGATGATGGAAATAGCAATACCTGTGATGTAACTTTAAATAGTGGTATTGGTAATTGTACTCTCACTCCAGCGGATGGTAACACTACCCTAACCGCAACTTATGCTGGTGACACCAACTTCAATAGTAGTAATGATACAGAAGCCCATGCCAGTTTAGCAGCTGGGATTTCTGTTGATGTTAGCGATGGTATTAGCCTAACCGAAGCTGGAACCACCGATACCTATACCCTAACTGCTATCACCGCGCCGGCAAAAGCAATAACTGTTACCATTACCGCCGATGCTCAAACTCAAGTTAGTAATGATGGTTCTACCTTTGGGGCAACAACCACTGTTAATATAAGTGATCTGACTGCTAAGACTATTACCGTCAAAGCTATTGATGATAGTGATATTGAAGGTGATGACACCGCTCAAATCACTCATGCAGTTACCGCCGGTGATAGTGGCAATTACTCAACAAGTTTGAGTATTTCTAATGTTGATGCTAGTATCACCGACAACGATGCTGGTGTCATCATTACCCAATCTTCAGGTAGCACCAGCGTGACAGAAGGTGGCGCGACTGATAGTTTCGATGTGGTGTTAAATACCCAACCAACTCAAGATATCACTATTACGATTACACCAGATACTAAAACCACTGTTGACCCAGAAACGCTTACTTTTGATGGAACTAATCCTTGGAATACAGCGCAAACAATAACAGTAACTGCGGTTGATGACAATGCTGTAGAAGGTAGCCATAGCAGTACAATTGGTCTCAGTGCTGCTAGCGTTGCTGATGGTGACGATGGTGATGGTGATGATTATGAAGGAGCTTCCTTTGTGGTTGATGGCACGGAAGCAACTAATTTATCAGTGAGTATCACCGATAATGATAGTCCAGCTCCAAAACCAACTCCTACACCAAGCACTGGTGGTTCTACCGGGCCGGTCCCAACAACTACAGCCAACCAACCAATAGTACAATTTGCTGGTGATGGTAGCGGATCGGTTACTGCATCAGAGCGTAGTAGTGGCAAATTCTCCTGTCATTCCAGTGAAACTTGTCCTACCAAAATTCCAATCGGATGGTATAAATTCGAGCCTACTGCTGATGATTACTCCAAATTTGTTAAATGGAGCGGCAATAATTGTAAAAATGGCGAATACACCACAACCTTTGGTGGTACGTGTATTGCGGAGTTTAAGTTGTTGCCACCACCTCCAGACCAGGTTGATGTAACGCCAGCTGAGCCAAAAGTGCCGGATGTCACACAACCAACTCTGCCTGAGCCAACCACGCCGGTTATCACGGAACCAACGGCTCCAACCACGCCAGTCATCACTGAGCCAGTAAAACCCGTAGAAACCAACTATGTTGGCTTCAGTGACCAAGCTTATAATACCGCAGAAAACGCTGGTAGTGTGAACATCACCATCAACCGTATCGGCACAACAGGGGAAGTGAGCGTTGACTTATTGAGTTCCGACGATTCTGGCAAAGCTGATACTCATTACCACCCAATTGACAAAACTTTGTTCTGGGCCAATGGTGATAATACTGAAATTACGGTTCCGGTTAAAATCATTGATAACTCGGAAACCGATGGCGACAAAAACGTAACCCTCAGTTTAGGCAATGCCGACAATGCCAAATTACGTTTGGACACTGCGATATTGACCATTGTGGATGATGATGAAAAACCACCGGTTGTCGTCAAACCGGAGCCAACCGAGCCAGAGCCAAGCCCGACGGTTCCCGTTATTACCGAAGAACCCGTAATTGAGCCTACTCCAGTAGTTCCAAGTGATGCAAAACCAGCAGTTAATTTTGCCCTACCAGCAATACCAGCACTCGGCCCTAGTTCATCTTGCACTACCGGTTGCAACGCTAATGGCAAAACTATCAGCGATTTGGGAATCTCAGAAGTAAAGGAAGGCGGCCAAATTGTCAATGTCGTATTAGATGCACCACTTGTCAACAAGGGCCGTTTATCCAATATTACCGTTGCCCCAGAAGGTCAGGTAAGTGGTGGTGTAGTAACTGGTTTCACCAACAACGAAGGTCAGATGGCAGACTTTGAGTTTGTTGGTGCTACTCTCAGTGGTGCAAACGAGGCTGGTGAAGTTGTCGGTACGCTTGCTGGTAAAGTCCTCAACAATAGTAAAGTTGGCGGATTTGAAGATGTACAGTTAGCTCCAAAAGCTCAGATTGCCGGTGGTATTCTGGCAAAACGTATTATCGGCAATAGCGAAAAACCGGCGACTTTGGCAAAACTGCATATCAAAGCCAAGAGCTTCGTTTCCAACGTAATCGTAGAAGAAAACGTAACTTATGGCGATGGTGTCATTTTCACTAACGTTGAGTTCCGCACTCAAGTAGTCCGCAAAGTAACTTTGAAGGGCCGTATTAATGGTACTCGTTTTAAGGAAACCTATACCAGAGTTGAGTCCGTAACCATTCGTGCCAACAGTCACCTTGCTAATTTGGACATTGGTGCCAATGTGAAATTTGAAGCCGGCGTAACGCTAGGTGAAAATGTTAGTTTCTCCGTTCACCAACGCTATCTGGAAACTCACCGCCTCGTCGCACTGCCAAACCTTAATCCCCTCGCTGCCATTGATAAGCAAGGACGCAAGATTTCAACTTGGGCCAGATTACAAGGCGGTGCCCGATTTGGAGCCGTTGGTAACCGTGTTGAACGTTATCGGAAGAAAGTCACGCTCAAGAGAAGCAAGCAGAAAAAAGTGGACATTCTCGGTAATGTGCTGACGGATGTGAGACACATTGGCCTGAAGGCTGATATTTTGGTAGTTGCTGCCCACACGCCACTGGGAGCGTCATCGCCAAGCTTCTACATGTTAGACAGCAACGGTACACGTTTGCCTTGGGATATGGATATGTCCTCATTAGTTCCCTTCAGAGCCGATGTTACTTTGGCCCCAGTTGTCCCGGTTTCAATTTGGAATAAGCCCCTTGATATACTTGGAGATGTGCAAGTTTACTTTGGCTATCGGCTCCGTGAAAGTGGGAATCTTGTGTACTCGCTAGAAAACGTGGTTGGGATGACGTTTACTGAGTAGTTTACTTCTGGTTCCCACGCGCGCGCCGGCGCCAATGCCATTAAGTTAAGACATATTTATTGGAATCCAAACCTTCAGATTTGGATTATGTAGTCATGTAGGTCGGGTTAGCTTATTTCGCAAAGCGAGATAACGTAACCCGACATTTATTGAAATACGTGGTTGTCGGGTTACGTTTTTTGGCTTCGCCAAAAAATCTAACCCGACCTACATGGCTACATGGCTGAGTAGTTGTAAGGAGTACAGTCATGTAGGTCGGGTTAGCTTATTTCGCAAAGCGAGATAACGTAACCCGACATTTATTGAAATACGTGGTTGTCGGGTTACTACATGGCTCTGCATTACACGAGTTGTCCGACGCAGAGCGTCGGGGCAGGCATTCCCAACCGGAGGTTGGGAACGAGGGGAGCACGCCTTTGTTAGAACCCAGTCGAACTGTTAACTAGCCCATAACCTCGCCGACGGTGAATTCTTCGGAGAAATAGGAGTCACTTTAGCATTGTTTTTCTTAAATAGGCTCTGCCAAAGTCTATTCAGAAAGGTTTCCCATGATTGCTTAAAATGAACTACATGATAACCTTGACTTAACAAAAGCGGCTTTCTTGCCACTGATTGCTTATTCTCAAATTCCAAAATCAAGTTAAACTCTTCCACCACAAAATTAACCGTATTTCCAGCAATAACACAGTCTTGCTGCAAGGTAAACCCAGCAAAAACTCTAGCCAACGACTGCGGCCATTTTATCTTTCCATCGTGTTCCAACTTATCCAAAGAACTATGCTTACCAAATATCTGTTCTTTCAAATCAATTCCAATCACCGAATCCATGCCTAACACTATTTTACCCACATCATCCAAATGATAACCATTCATGCAGTGTGCAGTAGAACCCAGCGACTGAATTGTGGTACTATCAAGCTCAATCGGTTCAATTACATCACGATGTTTGCCCAGATGATAATTAAGCGTACTTAATGGAACTTCAAGAAACTTAGTCATATCCGTCTTGATAGCAATTTCATTACCAGCCGAACACTTAAATCCTAAATCCAGAATCGACTTAGTAACATCTTGATAATTCTGCTGAATAGTTTGCTGGACTTGGGGAGTAAAATGGCACACTTGTTGGATAACAGTGGTTATAGCAGATTTGCTCAAAGCACAAGCCAAGATCGAACATCTCTTACCAATGTGTTTTTGATTGGCCCGTAGTGCGTTACTCGCTAATGCCAACGCATAACCACGTATGATAGTTTCAATACTCTTGCTATCATAAACCGTAATTGCCCTACCTTTATAAGGGCAGTTATCAGCCACAACCTTTACCGAGCTAACTGTCATGTGGAAACCCTTACCTACAAACGGTTCTAGTGTTTTTGGAGGCCAGTTTGACCTCATGCGATTTAGACGTTTTTGATCAAGGCCAAACAAGTTAGCAGCCCCGCGTTCACTAAACACCGTACTACCATCACTCAAAACATACACATCGCAAAGAACACCAAAAGCAAACTCTGCTTGTCCATAATGTGTAGCCGTAAGTGGAGTATCACGATAAGCCTCACCTATATCATACCGCCTGACAACGGTTCCCACTTTAGAGCGCAGAATGCCATTGGCTAAATCTTCCCAGTCAACTTTATGATGGAAACGCAGGATTCCATAACCTTCATTTAAGAAGACCTTTTCTCTAGCTCGTTCAGCATCCGGATCGTAACCAGCGTGGTTGTCATAGCCGTTAAGCTCAATACATAACTTTAACTCCTCAATCAAATAATCGGGCCGGTACTCATCAAATTGAGAATTGTGTTTGAAATCAAATCCATCAAACATTTTATTGAACGATTTCAGCCATTCTATCTGGCCTTTGGTTTCGGGTTTAGCTAATGAACCCAGTTCGGTTAGTGCATTGCCTTCACCAAATACATCTATTTGCAATTGCTTCTGAATTTTGCTGCTCATGTACAATGCGATTTTGCCTACATGCTCAACCGAATAACCATTCATAGTTGGAGCAGTGGAACCAATAGCGCGAATCGCAGTTCGTTCAAGTTTAATTGGCACGATTTCATCGCGTGATTTCTTCAAAAAACTCTCAAGCTTAGATGTTGTGACTCCAAAATGCTTGAGCAAATCTTTTTTGGTGGCAATATCGTTAGCAACTGAAAAAGTAAAACCTTGCGCTTTGAGTAATGTCACCGCCGACAAATAATGTTGTTGTGCAGTTTTGAGGACATCTACTGGTAAACCACACGCCTCTTTTATGGCGGCTTCTAATGAGGTTAAAATAAACGCACAAATTAGGGTCAGACATCTAACCCCAATATGTCGTTGATTTGTCCGTAGTACTTCATTTACCAAGGCTATTGCATAAGCACGTATAATTGCTTCAATGGTATCGCTAGTATAAGCCACAATGTTGCGGCCTTTATACGGGCTATCTTTGGCCGTCACTTTTACCAAATGTGTCTGAAATGCCCAACCCTCATCAACAAACGGTTTAAGCATTTTTGGAAGCCCGTTGTTAGCTAGGCTCTGCAAAGAGGCTTGTTTCATTCCCAACACTTTAGCAAACCCGCGCTCACTCATAAGAGCTTCACCATTATTAGCTATATATACATCGCAGCTAACACCGGGAATTAGACTAAATTGGCCAGAATGGGTGGCTTCTGGGGTGTTTTTTGTCATTAAATTCACCTCTCAGTCATTTATAAACATTCCTATTTTAGCCATGATTCATAAGTCAATCAAGCTACAATTAACCTCCGGCCCACATTTAAAAACCTGAATTAGGCTTTACTAATTATTAATTCACCAAAACCGGACCAGTTTTGAAAACGCTCGTTGGCTGGCTCCAAATTTGATGCCGAGCATCTATGAAGGCATTCCTTCATCTCGTTTGGGAACGAGAAAAAGGAATAATTAGGAAATAATGTCACGCTCTAAAGACCTCTGAGGTTTTGGAAACCTCTGCTGGGCTAAAGCTGAGGTTTTGGAAACCTCTGCTGGGCCAAAATATTTATCTGAACATCTATATATTTGTTGACACTTAAATTTTGCCAACGCTACTAAATAGTTTCCAATAAGTCAAACTTTTTTTAAACCTTTTTTAACTGGCATAATTAACATCTTATGAGGTGTCTAACAAATTTATCCTATAGACACTTTGGTATTATTTGGTGTAGCATGACATAGCATTTTAAGTATCTAATCCCTTAATAAGATGTTTAAAGCATTGTTTAAATTTAGTTTTTTTTAAATAAATTGGATCACTCAAATCAAGTTTGTTAGAAGACTTTAAATGAAAATTATATCTTAAACTTAATGCGATTATTTAAAACAATTAAGATTAAATTATATTAATATTTTAATACCTTCGCCAAAAACTTGACTATTAAACTCAGTTATTATAAAAATGCTTGAAAATCAATGAGATTTAAAATGAGCCTAATTTGGCTCAAAATAAAGTAAGTAATTGAATTTACTCAATATCACATAATAACCATTTTGTTTAGTAGGATAATTGGCGAAGGTATTGTATTTACTAACTAATTTAAATAACTTAAAATGGTGACAATGGCAACCACAAGGGATTGCCCCTACATCTTATTGAATATTGTAGGGGCAATTAGGTTGCCCTCAATAGTGAACGGAATTTAATAATTTTTGTTGTGTGAAAATTCACAGCATAAAAGTGGGTTTAGCATCAGTTTTGGGGGGTTAAAAATTTCTGATTGTAACGGATTTTGGGGTCGCAAGAATTACGGTGGTTTCTATTCATCGATAAGGGTTGACACATCGGTCAACCCCTACAAACCGATAAAGGTTGACACATCGGTCAACCCCTACAATTTTTGGTGTTTATAGGGGCGAACCTATGTGTTCGCCCTAAAATCCGGCACCCTTCATTTAGCCAGAAAAGTATTTGACAGACAACTACAAGGATTTGATAATCGTTCGGATAAGGCAAAATAACTGAAAATTCGGGCAGTCAAAACTAGGAGTCTTTTGGCTTTATCCGAGCGATTATCAAATCCTTGTAGTTTATGCGGTTTTTTAAACTGTTAACTACTTTTGAAAGGTGCCTAAAATCCGTTACAATTAAAAAAAATTAACTCCGCCAGAAATCCGATTTTTTCCAAAAATAGGATTTCTGTAAAGTTTAAATTTTTAAATAACAATAGGTTAGCAATTGGTGAGTCAAAAGTGTTCCGTTCACTATTGGGTACCTGACCGGTTTTTTGGTGCTGGACAGGGTTACAAACCCGGTCCAAAATGTTTGGGGCCAAAATGTTGCGGAGCCAGTTGCAAACCGGCACACAGCAGTGAAAAATAATTTTAACTTACTGATAACAAAGGATTAAAAAGTGATTTTAACAACTTTAGAAGGTGTACCAAGTAAAACCATTGTGGAACATTATGGGTTAGTACAGGGCAGCACAATCCGTGCGAAACACATCGGCAAAGATATCATGGCCGGTTTTAAAAATATTGTGGGTGGCGAACTCAAGGGATATACAGAGTTGTTGCACGAGTCGCGTCAAGAAGCCGTTGATCGCATGGTACAACAAGCAACTGATTTGGAGGCTAACGCAGTGGTAAATATCCGTTTTGCCACATCCTCAGTGGCTCAAGGTGCCGCCGAACTTTTTGCTTACGGAACCGCAGTCAAGGTGGAATAACTATGGATGTTTTGCTACAAATTCTCATTTTTCTGGTTTTGTTGACTCTTGGTTATTTAATGGGGAGTTACTTTGAGAAACGCCACTATAAAAGTATCCGCCAGCGAGAGCAGCAAACTCGCCACATTCCCCTTGTAACCTTCGGTGCCAAGCAGCATTTGCCGGAGACAGATGATGCCCAATTATTTGTTGGGAGCGTGGTTATTTCAATTGACTATTTCAAAAGAATTTCGGCGGCACTAAGAAATTTGGTAGGTGGTCGAATCACGGTATATGAAAGCCTGCTTGATCGAGGGCGAAGAGAAGCAATGTTGCGGATGAAGGAACAGGGAATTGCGTGGGGTGCTACTCAAATTCTCAATGTGCGATTGGAAACTGCCACAATTGGTGGTCGATCCGGAAATAATAATGGTCTCGGCTCAATTGAAGTGATTGCGTATGGCACGGGGGTTCGTTCATGAACTATGTACCAAAAGAAATTCCCGAAGGAATCAATGTGACTCATCGCCATCCACTAGTCAATTTTGCCTACTTGTTAGGTACAGTTGTAATAGTGAGTGGTTTGATTTTTATTGTCTTAGGATTTGTTGCTTCATACTTAGCCACGCGGATAAGTCCAGAAACGGAAGAAAAAATTGGGCAAATGTTGATCCATATTGTTTCAGAGGAGGAAATAGAAGACGATCAGCGTATCTCATATCTTGATGAGCTCCTTAACTCTTTACCAGAACCGGCAGAAAAAATTCGTCTCCCATTAAAAGTTCATTTACTTAAAAGTGAAGAGATCAATGCGGCTATCATGCCGGGGGGACATGTTTTAATTCACACCGCACTGCTTGAAACTGTGAAGTCAGAAAATGAGTTAGCTTTGATACTAGCCCATGAATTAGGGCATTTTCAAGCCCGCGATCCTCTCAAAGGTTTGGGACGCTCATTGGTACTTATGGTGGTTTCGGCGGTACTTGGTATAAGCACCTCAAAATCCGGTGGTATATCGGAAATTGTTTCTTTCACTTCGGGTTTAGCTGAGTTGAGCTATAGTCGCAAGCAAGAAAGGGCGGCTGATCTTTATGGCTTGGCAAAGATAATTAACCGCTATGAACATGGAGGATATAGCCTTGATTTCTTTAGGCGACTTGCTGAGGAAGAAGTTAGAGTACTCAAACTTTCTAAATACTTTTTGACTCATCCTCTGAGCGAGGAACGGATTAAAAAACTCAGTATTGCGGCACAAGAAAGGCAATGGAAAATGAATGGAGACTTTACACCTTTGCCAGAATGGCTACTTTGTCCAGATATGGAAGAGTGTGAGAAATTGTGAATTGTAAATTGCGAATTGTAAATTGCGAATGAATAAACCAAGTTGCTTGAGATAACAGAATTGTTAGGAACGTGCCGGATATCCACTTAGGAAACGTAGGGGCAACCACAAGGGATTGCCCCTACAAATCATAGCAATAGGGGCACGCCGATTTGGTTGCCCTAATTATTTCATGCACATTCCTTAGTTCGTCCGGCAGTGTTTGGGTTTTAATCCCTTATTATATACAATCCTTGTAGTTACTTTCTGGGTATGGATGTAACACGAAATGTTATATAACAATCGACAATGTAACGTGTTATGTTAAACATTCGATCTTATTATACGCACCTATCCGTTGTACTATAGTACCCCTTCATTCTTTGTGGAATCAAAGTTTGGTGTTTGCAATACCAGCAATCCGTTTTATTTATAACGAATGAAGGATCACTATTCATCAGTATATTTCCGTAACTCTTATAAGGAGAAACCAACCAAATGAATGTTACTCGCAAAACGAAATTGGCCCTTGGACTGTTATTGTCAATTGTTTTAATACCAATTACATGGGCGGAACAAGCTGAAGTAGATATTGCTTTTGTTATTGATGATACCAAGAGCATGGCAGCCGGGCTCGACACTATCATTGAGGCTCTGACAAAGTTGGTTAAAGAACTCAAAGCAGCCGGTGGTACACCACCACAAATTGAACTCATCACTTTTAAGGATACCGTGACTTCACAGATAGTGACTAATGATTTGGATTTACTACTTCAACATGTCGGGAATTTGACCGCAACTGGCGGCGGTAAGTGTCCAGAAGCGTCTATCGAAGCTTTGAATGAAGCGGCAAATCATCTCAAAAAAGGGGGGCGTATTTGGTTTGCCACCGATGCGTCTCCGCATGAAAACGCTGATGTCGCCGGCACTACGGCATTGTTGCGTAGTAAAAGTATTCGTATGGATGCGTTATTGTCCGGGGATTGCGCGTCGGCTCAAGCTTATCAATGATGCCGAGAAAATATGTTTTCTTACATAACAAATCGGATTTATAAGTAAGCACACCTAAACTTAACATTTTTGAGAATCAAGAAAAATCCGATTTTTAAAAAAATCGGATTTCTTTGGTGCTTGTAGGGGCAAACATATAGGTTCGCCCCAAAACCCGTCGTAATCAGAAAAAACCTGACCGGTTTCAAAAACCGGTCACTCTGTATTCAAGTTAATTAGAATATTCTAATTTTTTATATTGTTTGTTGTTTGGCAAATATTATCAAAGCATGATACAATGCGAAGCGGTATAAAAAACCTCTAAAAGTGTAGTAGTCAAGATGATGTTGAACACAAAAGAAATCCGATTTTATCTTTTCAGTAAGGGAGACATTTAATGCAAAAACAACTTTTTGGGGCTGTACTTGCCTCAACTTTCCTTCTTGTTGGTTGTTGTGATGATGAGAAGTGCGAAACGATGGCAGATGAATATGGCACCACCTCTTCTATCACTTCCCCTTTGCCAGATACAGAGATTGATACCCAAAAGGGTTCTTTTACTGTAATCTGCAATATCAAAAATTTCACGCCGGATAAAGCAGATGGCAAGTTTTTTTGGATATCCATCGAAGATGTCAAACAAGCCAAGCATTGGCCCAAGTTCCCGGTAGAAGATGAACAGTGTTCTCCCAATATTATTTATGAGGGTCAGAAAAATGATCCCAGTGATAAGGAACATGCATAAAATAACTTAGACAACTTCATAAAGTAGCCTTTTGAGGAACAGCAACATAGTTCCATTGCCCAAGATGTTTATCAAATAAAATTTTCATTGATTCTTTAAATCCCGTTGC
>Ga0233403_10000740_pt1 | contig 15676 bp, 8 predicted proteins | sample Na_oxic_1_MG_FD_179866 | JGI IMG/M metagenome (GOLD analysis project Ga0233403, IMG submission 179866) | Seawater microbial communities from Saanich Inlet, British Columbia, Canada - Na_oxic_1_MG | ecosystem: Environmental > Aquatic > Marine > Inlet | place: Canada: British Columbia | collected...
TTGTATTGACACCCACGGTTTATGCGATCAAAGCCAGCTTTATTGCCATGCCAACTTCAGGGCCAGCACCATTATACGTTGCATTAGATGCCAGAGGCTCTCAGGCTTCACCGGGAGCAAGCATCACTGACTATAAATGGACAAGCAGTGATAAGCAGTTTATGTTGCCCCTCAACATGCAACAAATGCATTATTTTACGCCTGGTACGTATACCATCACTTTGACTGTAACAGATAGTTTAGGAAACCAAAATACCACAAGACAAACGATTACAGCGTTATCAGAGGGGAGTAGTGGTACGGGTCCAGGGACTACCCCTACACCATCCACAGCGCCGGTTGCCAACTTCACTATTTCCCCGTCTTTTGGGACTGCACCTTTAACCGTTACATTAAATGCCACTATGTCTCGGGCTACGGCCAGTGGAGCAAGCATTGCGGACTACAAATGGCAGATAACTCCCCCTATTTCCACAACGCCATCAAGTCCCTATTCCTCTGTGACTTTTACTCAAGCGGGTAACTATACGATTACCCTAACAGTACGTGATAATTTAGGTAAGAGTGCCGTTAAACAAGGATATATTACGGTTTCCCCGGCAGCAGTAGTAACCCCTTCACCAACAAGTCCTTTATTAGCGAGTTCTCAAGGGGCCTCGTTTTACGGCGGTGTGTTTGACAGTTCATTTTTGCCTAATAACTCACTCATTCGCAGTTCTCAAAATGTCACGATTCAGGCCAGTATCAAAGTGGCCTCTGCCCATATAAACAAGCCGGCTGATATACTCGTCGCGGTCAATTATCCATCTGGTTCAGGGTGGTTCTTAAAAAAGGGAAATATTGACAATAATTTCGAGCCTTGGGGTGGGCCAGATTCACCTCAACCTTGGCCTTTAGTTCAATCGCTCGTATTGACAGATAGGGTAGATATTGATATTTTCAGCGGTCAGTTTGGAGATTTGGTAGGTAAATTTGATATTTATATCATTTACCATGTTGTTGATGGTCCGTTTGTCTACAATGAAGGCCCACCGCTTCAATTTGAAGTGATTAAATAAAAAACGGCCTGACTCATTCTATTAATTACAAGCCCCAAAGCAAAGGGGCTTTTTATTTACAAAATAGAACGCTGATTGTCATGATTATCATGATTTACGCTGATTAAAAACTGGCTAATAACACAAATTGTGTTGAGTCTCAATCAGTGTCATCAGCGTTCTATTTTTTTTGAATTTTCTGTTTAACATTTTGTTGACCACTACATTATACTTGTATCTCAATATTGTAATATACTATTTTTTTGGTAGTCCCTACAAACCAATGGATGTGTTCAAATAGTGGGAATTGAGATGTATTAAAAGCCACGGAATGACACAGAAAGCACGGAATATTTTTCCGTGTATTGAAGTGTATTGAAGTGGCAAAATCGAACCGAAGCCACTCACACAAGTAATTAACAAGGAGTAAGTTTATCATATGACAAAAATGACAACGCCTCTACCTATTATGGGTAGTTTTTGTTTAGGCTTCAGCCTATTGTTTAATCCTTGTGTTGCCCATGAAGCGACACCCACACCGGCTGAAACAATGCCACAATCTGCCGAGCAACAGGAGACTGTCGTTCCAGAAAAATCTTCGCCTAACGAGGAGGCGGAAACTGCCCTGAAGGAAGATGAGCCAGAAGAACCCTCACCTAACGAGGATCCGGAAATTACCCTTCTGAAAGACACGGTGGGAGAATACATGACCGCTTGGCAAGCAAAAGACTATCAAACCCTGCGCGGTTTTGAAAGCTGGGAAGGTTGCCAACTTGGGGAATTAAATGACGAGGAGAAATACGACAAATACAAAAGTTTTAAGAGGAAGGTCAAATTTAAAGACTGGAAAATCACTAGGGTGATTGATGACTCAAATAATCAATACAAGGTGTTGATTTTGATTTCCCGTGATGCTTTGCCACCCCGTATCGCAGCGATTGTGGGCAATAAAACGATCCGATCCACACTGGCTCAGTGGTGGAAAAAGCAAGGTGATCGCTTTGTGCATTTGTTTCATATTGAACGCAAGAATATGATGCTACAGCCTAAACGCTAGTTTGTAGGGGCAATCCCTTGTGGTTGCCCCCTTCCCCAGATTATCTATACTGCACGCGGGCATAATTTAAACTTTTCTTTCAGCTAGGCTTTCCTTTTTTTTTGGCCCATTAGCCTCATTTCAAAAGTTAAGTTTGTTCCCGCGCTGAGTATATACCAGTTTCTATTCCCATCCTGAACGGCAAAACCCTGCAATGGCCTCTCAAATTAGCGGCCGATAACGAACCCCTATCGGTTATTGCGCTCAAACTCGGTACAGTGGCAAAATCAACCACTGTCATTTACAACTCTCTTTCTTTGAAAAACAACAAGATAGACTGACTTTAATCGCCACTCAGTTGATGGCACAACAGCACAAGAAGAATGAATTAAAAACCACAATAGCATAATGGCTTTTATGGGGTTGCAGAATAAGTAATGGATAATCTCTTGATAGGATAGAACGCGACAAGCTTTTTTTGACAAGCTCAAACAACAGATTAGACTGATTGAACTGACACCACGCAAACGTCGTGCAAAAACTTTTGCGTTAAACGCTGATTAAAGTCTTGATATTTTTATGGAAAACATACATATCGAATTTGATTTTCCCATGATACTGGCTAATCAAATCGGCCTGAAACCTGATAATGCGAATCAAAAAATGCGCAGAATATTAGCTTTGTTTCTTTATCAAACTGGGCAGATTTCATTGGGAAAGGCCTGTGAAATAGGGCAACTGAGTAAATGGGAATTTTATGAGCAAAATCAAAAGTGGGGTATTGTTTTGAATTACTCAGAAGATGATTTAAAAAACGACATGGAAAGGTTATCTGATGTCTAAATATGTGGTTGCTGATTCGTCTTGCTTGATTGTATTAAGTAAAATCGGCAAATTAGAAATATTGCGAGAAATTTTTGAACGCATTTATATTCCAGAGGCCGTCTTTTATGAAGTTGTCGATTTAGGTAAAGGGCGAGTGGGTGCTCAAGCCATTAAGAAAGCTGATTGGATTGAGTGTGTTACAGTGGAAAATTCTGTCAAAATACGTCAATTGAATCTTGATGCTGGTGAAACAGAAGCCATCGCATTGGCATCAGAAAAACAGGCTGATTTTATTATTTTGGATGATCGAAGAGCAAGGAAAGCGGCATTCAAACTTTCTTTACCCGTTATTGGAACGATTGCTGTACTTAAAAAAGCTGAAGAAAAACATTTAGTAACTGATTTACCCGCTATTTTAGAAGATATGGCAAAAGTGGGTTTTCATTTTTCTCTCAAAAAAATGGGTCAGTCTGTTGCAGTTCAAACACAGTAATTCGCTGTGCGATATCAACTCTCGTAAAGAATTGTAATCTGACAAACTAATTGCAAACTAAAGGTTAATACAAAGTGTTGATCAATGTTGATCATGCGCCGCCACCACGTATCGCAGCGATTGTGGGCAATAAAACGATCAGATCCACACTGGCTCAGTGGTGGAAAAAGCAAGGTGATCGTTTTGTGCATTTGTTCCATATTGAACGCAAGAATATGATGCTACAGCCCAAACCCTAGTTTGTAGGGGCAATCCCTTGTGGTTGCCCCCTTTCCCCGATTATTTTTGTACTCTCCCACAGCTTCTACTTCCTAGTACAGCAGATTTACGGTATAAACGGATTAGTTCTGCTTCCCACCCACCAGCATCAAGAAAGTCAATCAACCTTGAAAAAATCCGTTTACTCCAGAAAGAAACTATACTGCATACGGTCATAATTTGTAACATGTTTTTATTAGTTATCAGTTATAAAATTTAATTAACTGATAGAACGCTGATTGCACTGATTGTCATGATTTACGCTGATTAAGCTTCTACTGATAACTGGCAACTGATAGAACGCTGATTGCACTGATTGTCATGATTGACGCTGATTGACTATGTAAAAAAGATTTATTAATTAACTGCACTAGTACACTGTCAAGTCAATTATGACGGGTATGAATTTTCAACGAGATGGTAGACACGTAGGTATGCCCCTACAAGAACACGACAAAATTAAATTGACAATGTACTAGATAAATTCATTTAACACCGATTCGGTGAACCATGTCTTCTAAAAAATATTCCCAACGCTTATCAAAACACTTTGATCACAGACTCACAGCAAATCAAACCGTTTCGCTAGAAAGACTCTGTCGAATTATTGCACAAACAACTACCCACCTCGTCTTTTTGCCCGAACCGCGCCTAGATTTGCACGATTACGGTTTAAAGCCCATGCTGGCCCGATCAAGCGCCGAGCAAGTCAACCAAGCCATACAAGTTTCTATTCCCATCCTCAACGGCAAAACCCTACAATGGCCTCTCAAATTAGCGGCCGATAACGAACCCCTATCGGTTATTGCGCTCAAACTGGGTACAGGTGGCAGAATCAATCACTGTCATTTACAACTCTCTTTCTTTGAAAAACAACAAGATAGATTGACTTTAATCGCCACAACTCAGTTTGATGGCACAACAGCACAACAAGATAATCAATGGGCTGAGTTCAAATTAGAACGGCCCTTGTTACCCGGCCACTATATTTGTCAACTCACATCCCCCGATGCCGATAATCAAAACAATACCTTGTTTCTCTGGCTAACCAGTGAACACCCGGTTTTACCCGACACCCTCATTGATTTATATCCTTATAGTCTAATGCCAGCGATGGGCCTGTCACCCACTCCCAACCCCGTGATAGTCACAAAGTTGCCACTCCTGCGTGGAAAAATCCTGCAATGGCAGATAGATTTAGAGGCCGATAGCCAAACCATTACCAGCGTCTTTTTGAAACTCGGCACTGGCGGCCGGATCAATCAATGTCAATTAGTCTTATCTCTTTTTGCACAACACGCTGACACAATTGAATTATTCTCCGTTGCTTCGCTCAAAGGCGCAACTGTAATTGATGGACAATGGACAGAATTTGTCTTAGATCGGCCTGTATTGCCCGGCCGCTATTTTTGTCAACTCCACTCCCCGGATGCCGATAACCAAAAAAACATCCTATTTGTATGGTTAATAAAAGAAATCATACAAGACAAGCTAAGCCATTATGGCTACGTTTCGCCATCAACCCGCAAATTGAAAAGCGCACTACTGAAAAAACCATTGCCGCTTATCAGCGTGATTGTCACGATTCCTATCAATGAAGAAGGGCTTGAATTGTATTTACGGGCCGCTTTAAACAGCGTCGTGCAACAAATCTATCCCCACTGGGAACTCTGTCTCATCACTGATACCCATCAAACCTGGCTTGAAACCTACTGTCGCCGATATCCCGATCAAATCAAACTCGCCTACAGTCAACCTGAACAATCACTCGCCAGCCAAATCAATACCGCACTGGCACTCGCCACAGGCGACTATACCGTTTTTTTGTGGCCGGATGATGTCTTAAGCGAAGACGCACTATTAGAAATCGCCAAAAAGATTAATCAAGCAGCCCAACCCATTGATATGCTGTACTCTGATGAAGATCAAATGAACGATCTTGATTTCTTTCATAAGCCTTATTTTAAGCCAGCATGGGCTCCTGAGATGGTTTGTGGACAGCTATATACTGGACAATTGAGCGTTTATCGTACCCGCTTATTAAAAGAAATCGGGGGAATGCGTGAAGTCTTCGATTCTCAACCATTAGGAGAATGGGCCGCCAAGCTATTGAAAAACCAAATCAATCAAGGGCAATGGCTCAACTTCATCAAACACATCAATCTATTTTATAAAGCCCAGCACGAACTGCACTTATGGGATATGGTATTAAGATTCACCGAACAAACCCAACGTATTGAACATATTCCAAAAATCCTGTATCACCGTCGCCGGCAATCGCCGGTTTCCATCAATCAAACGCATCATTTAAAAATCGTTCAACAAGCCTTGGATAGAGAAGGATTAGGCGGGCGCGTCACACCCAATCCCATTGTCGCGCAGACTCACATCCTACATTATCCCGTCCAAAAACAACCGATCGTCAGTATAATCATACCGACTAAAGATATGGCGGCCATGCTGGCACACTGTATTGAAAGCATTCGCACCCTCACCACCTACCCCAACTGGGAAATCATTATCGTTGATAATGGCAGCACTAACGCAATCACTTTAGCCCTGTTTGAAAAATATCAGGCAGAATTAGGCCAAGCTTTTACCGTCTATCGACACGACATCCCTTTTAATTTTTCCAAATTAGTCAATCACGGAGTCAAAGCTGCTAAGGGTGACATCATCCTATTGCTCAATAACGACACAACCGTTTTAGGGCCCCCGGATTGGCTACAAGAAATGATAGGCTTTGCCCAACACCCCCAAATAGCCGCAGTCGGTTGTAAGTTATTGTATCCAGAAGATAATACCATTCAACATGCCGGCCTGATTTGCGGATTAGGCGGGATTGCGAATCATGGGCATAAACACTTTCCCGCCAACAGCCCCGGGTATTTTAATCGCCTAGCCATCGTCTCGAATTACTCCGCCATCACAGGCGCTTGTCTCATGATAAAACGGACACTCTGGGAACAAATCAACGGTTTTGATGAACAACTCGCCATAGCCTTCAACGATGTCGATTTTTGTCTCAAACTACTCAACAAAGGTTTACGTCACGTCGTACTACCCCACGTCACCTTTTATCACCACGAATCCAAAAGCCGAGGCTTAGAAAATACAGCAGCCAAGAAAAAACGTTTACGCCAAGAAGAGGCCTACATGAAACAACGTTGGGGAGCCATTTTGCAAAACGACCCATTTTATAATCCCCATTTAACTAAACAAGCCGAAGATTTTAGACTCGCTTCAGACTCCATTTACTATAGTCAAGCTCGCAAGAAATGGTGGAAGCTGTGGTGGTAGGTTATCAGTTATCAGTTCCACTTTTCACATTTAGCTTCGGTGCGCGAAGCTAAATAAAGTTTTTGCGCGCAAAAACTTTTGCGTGGAAATCAGTTATTTGTTATTTATAATTAACTACTTTTTTTAGCGCTAAAAAATAGACGCAAGAAAGACGCGATTTATGACTGAGCATCTTTAGCATCTTTAGCGTCTTTAGCGTCTTTAGCGTCTTTAGCGTTTAAAAAGAGGTTATGGAAAATCAATGGCTGAGTTGCATTTAATTATATATATATCCTAAAAATAAGGCTTTACGCCTATTGAAGTTATACCTTTAAAAACTGTCTGAACCATTGATTTTAAGACTTATGATTTTTAACATCGAATAATCTAAAGTTAGTATTTTGAGGCCTTTATCGATAATTTTAGCTTTTGGCTAAAATCAGCCAAAATGGTTTTTATCGCCCCCGTGATAGAAGTTAACTAAGGTGAATTCCAAAAATATACCTTATATTTTAAAGGGATTGTGCGTAGGGCTGCCGCTACATATACGTCCGTAGGGGCTTCACTGCATGTCTGCCCTTAATTACCCTGTATTCTTTTTATAAGAAATCGCCTAAGTTTTTTATCATTTTTGATATTTTAAACAACATTTTTTTAAGTGAATTAAATCGTCAAAAATGGGCTATTTTGATAAACTTATCTTATTATTTTGAAGCATTTTGATAAAAAATTGAACCAAATGGTATTTTTTTGAACAATTATTCTCTCTCACTGGGCAAAATAGGGCGGTATCCAGCCCTGTGGAGGATGTTAATTAACTTATTGATTATTAACACTATTTTATTTTTTGTTTAACGCAAAATGTCGAACTGTTTTTTACCTTGCAAAGTTTAAGGCAAGAGTTAGGGCATGGGCCCTGTGTATTTCATCTCAAAATCAATTTTGATGAGATTATCTTGAGCATCATCAAACTCAAAACGCGCTCTAAATAATCAACTGGGCAGCGATTATCAAATCATGAAATTCTGTTCAGAGACGCGAGGCATCGCGTCTCAGAATCGCGTTTCAAAATCGCGATGTCACAATCTCTGTCATTCGTTTTAGGAGAAACCCATGAAATCACAACTTTTACTCACCATTATTTTATTAATCATCAGCTTATCCCTCAACGCCCAAATCACCACCGACGGCTCCATCGGCTCCCGCGCCAATTTACAGGGCCCCGATTATCAAATCGGGGCGGACTTGGGCCAACAACACGGCGGAAATCTTTTCCATAGTTTTCAAGACTTTAACTTGAATCGCTCTGAAAGTGCCACCTTTTCTGGCCCCAATAGCGTCAGTAATGTGATTAGTCGCGTGACGGGTGGCAATCCCTCAAACATTGATGGGTTAATCCGTTCGACAATGCCTAATGCTGATATGTATTTCCTAAATCCGTATGGAATGATGTTTGGGCCAAATGCCCGATTGGATGTCCAAGGCTCTTTTCATGCCAGCACCGCAGATTATTTGCGCTTGGGAAATGGGGGACGCTTTGATGCACGTAATCCGAGTGATAGTTTATTGACAATTGCACCGATTGCAAGCTTTGGCTTTTTGGATGCTCCAGCACCGATTTCTGTGCAGGGAGCTGGAGAAGTGGCTGAGGATTATGTGGGAGGCCTACGAGTGCCAGCTAGGAGTCTGTATGACTTTTAATAACTATTTGATAATTAATAATTTTATGTTTACAGCAAATTATATACCATACCATACTCTAAGGAATTAAATGCCTTATGTTTAGGTATTTGTAAATTGTAAAGTACATAAGGTATAAAATTTGCCTAAAAATTAAATCATTGATTTAACTAAGTATTTTTAAGTCCGACAGACTCCTAGTGGTCAGTTGCAACCGCCTTGTAGCGCGGTGGGACGTAATAAGAATACTTTTGTGGTTAAGCGTTTTACCGGTGGGCCATCGTTGCCTTCGGATTTGCAAGCGAATCAGTTGGTGTTGGTTCAAGCTGAGAAAAAAACGATTCAAAAAACGGGTAAGAATGACACTGGACAATCGGTTCTCAAAGTGGCTTTTGTGGGTGGTTGTCAGCCTGATTCATCTCAACAATAACTACAAGGATTACATATAAAAAAGGATTTATAAAAACGGATAAAACCCAAAAGTTAAAAAATCCTTTATTATAAATCCCTTATTATATATAATTCCTGTAGTTCTTGTCCCGTAGCTCTTGCCCATAACAAATTACAAATTACCAATTACCAATAACCAAAAAAGGCAAAAAAAATGAACCCCCTAACCAAAACCCTCCTACCCCTAATCCTCCTTATCTGGAGCATACCCACACTCGCCCAACAAACAGAGGACTTTACCACCGCCTACAACTGGGTAGAAATGCCCGACCAAAACCCATTACCCCCCCCCGCCGTAAGCGAGGGCTTCGGGGCTGCCCCACAACTCATCGACTTTGACGGTGACGGAGACCTAGATGCGTTTGATAGCATCTACTACTATGAAAACCTCGGCACCGCCAATCAACCCAAGTTTAAGACACCACCGACCAAAATCACCGACCAATTCTTTGACGGTGCCGAAATCGATGGCCATTTTAGATTCGCTGATATCGATAACGACAATGATTGGGATGTCTTTGTCACCCCAATCGAAGAAGGGATTTCCATCAAATATTATGAAAATACCGGCCAGAAAAACGCCCCAGCGTATGAAGAACGCACCGGCACCGCTAATCCACTGGCCAATGTGCAAGTAGGAGATGATAAGGAAAATGATGACATTAGGCCTGGTGCTATCTTAAGCTTTGTTGATCTTGATGGTGATCAAGACTTAGATAGCTTTTTTGGATCCCAATACGACCGGCCTATGCCGTATTATAAAAATATTGGCAATAGCAACCACCCCCAATTTGAAAAACAAACTGACAGTACAAGTAATCCATTGAATGGGCTGTATGTAGACTATGTGTTTTATGACATGCCCCATTTTGTAGACTATGATCAGGATGGCGATCTGGACGTGTTTATTACCAGTGGTGGCTCTGATTACTATGAAAATACCGGCACAGCCAAGCAACCCCAATTTGAAAAACGCAGTGCTAATCCGTTGAATGAGCAGATCATCGGTCCTTCCAAAAGCAACATATATCCCCTTGATCTCAAAGACCTCGACAATGACAACGATTTAGATGTTGTCAAGAGTAGAGCGAATTTACCTCTCACCTACTACGAAAATACGGGTTCTATTCACAGTCCCCAGTTTGTGGAACATGAGTTATTTAAAGAGCCAAATACTGTGGATGTGGAAACCAGCCAGCACCACCATCCCAGCTTTGTCGATATTGATAATGATGGCGATCAAGATGCCTTTATCGAGTGGGATTATTATGAAAATATTGGCAATGCCCGTATCCCACAATTTGTGGAACGTACTAACACTGCAAACCCGTTACATGACTTGCCAAATGATCCCGTTAATCCCGTTTTTGTTGATATTGATGGTGATGGCGATTGGGATTTCATTGGAGATAATGGTCATTTCTATGAAAACATCGGGACTGCCAGTCATCCCCAGTTTGTGGAAAAGCTGGAAAATCTGCTAGGTGACATGAACGTCGCATCACATAGTTTCAGTGTGGTTGATATTGACCATGATAGAGACATGGATATATTTATCCTTTCAAAATCAACTCAGAACTCTGTTAGATACATTGAGAATGTAGGCAACATCAATACGCCGGTTTTTGTAGAATACAGCGGCAACGCCAATCCGTTGGACGGGATACAAACATTCGGCTCGTCGTCGACAATCCTAAATTTCTATGATATGGATCATGATGGTGATTGGGATGCGCTACTCGCAGATTCAAATTTCTTAAATTACTACGAAAACACCGGGAGTTCTCGTTTCCCGGTGTTTGAACAACGCAGCGGCCAAAATAATCCTTTTTTGACCCTCAAACCTTTTGCCGAACAGGAAAACCGGTCATTTTATATTTTTCCACAGTTCGTTGATATTGATAATGATGGGCATTTAGAAGGTTTTGTTGGCTGGCGTGACGGTACGGTCAAGTACTACCAAAATGCCATCCAGCCCCCTAACAACAACAATCCTTATGTCTTCAAGAAAAGCCTTGACAACCCATTGGCACATTTGCCTGCTCATACTTATTCGGAATGGATCGGTTTTGCCAACATTGATAATGATGACGATTGGGATCTGTTTACGATGGATCCCTTATATAATGAAAATATAGGTGATAGCAATAATCCGCGCTTTATTGACGACTCTGTAGATGATGTCATTCAAAAGATAAACGCACTGAATGTCGATAGTGTTATCGTAGTCGATCTTGACCAAGATGAAAACTTAGAAGTCCTCATGTATGGCGCGGCGGGTTCTGAGCTATTGTATTTTGAAAACGTTGGCACTAGCAATCACCCGCACTTTGAAGAATCGGTCACTAATCCATTTAAGGTTATCAAAAAGGGTTCTGGGGGTCCACACACGACCAGCCATTTCGACTTCGTTGATATTGACAATGACCAAGATTTAGACCTTTTTGTTATTAGTGGGATAGTACTAAACGGTTGGGAGATCAGGTATTTTGAAAACATCGGCCATGCTCATTCCCCGATTTTTGAGGAACGTTTTGAGACTGCTAATCCGTTAGGAGAGTTCGGTGACCCAAATATAAGAATACTTTGTCCTCGCTTTATTGATATTGACAATGATGGTGATTGGGATGCCTTTACTCTGTTCTTTGACTTAAGCAATTCTGATTATGGCACCCGGTATTTTGAAAACATCGGGGATATCAATCAACCTCAATTTGAAGAACGCACCAACACAGCCAATCCGTTTGCAGAAATGGAGCTCAAACCCAATCAAAAACCGGCATTAGCTGATCTTGATCTTGATGGTGACTGGGATATTCTCACGGGCATGGCTGATGGCACCCTCAGATATTATGAAAATATGGGCAGTATGACTACCCCACAATTCGTAGAACATGTTGACCATCCGTTGGATTGGGTGAGGATGGGTCACCAAAGTATACCTCGTTTCGCTGACTTTGATCAAGACGGCGATTGGGATATTTTTGTCGGTGACACCTTTTGGGATATCCGGTACTATGAAAACACCGGTAATGCAACTCAGCCGGTGTTTCAGCCCCCCCGTTTCAATAATCCGTTGCCCGGCGTAAGCACCAAGGGCTACTTCAATGTTGTGGATATTGATAATGACATGGACCAAGATCTTTTTATCCGGAGTCATAGTGATGATAATGTTTGGGGGATAATCCGTTATCATGAAAATGTCGGTGATATCAACGCCCCAAAGTTTGTCGAACGCACGGAACCCACTTTGACTGGTCAAATAGCCACTTTTGTTGATCTCGATAATGACCAAGATTGGGATGCCTTTGCTTGGTATTACTATGGTGGCGACAGCAAAATTAGGTACTACGAAAATGTTGGCCAAGTTGATCAGCCTCAGTTTGTAGAACGCCTCGGTATAGCCAATCCATTAGAGAAAATCAATCCAAAGATTCGCGACCTTCAGTTTATGGATCGCGATTCTGATGGGGATTGGGATATGGTAATGGTAGAAGGAGAAATCCAAAAAAAGCTTTCGTACTACGAAAATATCGGCCAACCGGATAATCCAACGTTTATCAAAAACAACACAGCTAATCCCTTCAAAAACTTCAACTCATCTAACTTAGACAAGCTTTTAATAGATATGGATAAGGATGGGGATATGGACGTATTCATCAGAAACAACCAGATTACAGAATACTACGTGAATACCAGTGTCAAGGGCCACATTCTCGCCAACCATTATGCATTACCAAGCGGCGGTAAATATAATCAGGGCCGCGAAATCACTCTGGGCTGTTTGGACTGTAGCAAGATTTACTACACCCTTGATGGTAGTCAACCGACAACCGAATCACCGGTCTTCACGGCCCCATTTAACGTGACCGAAACCACCACACTAAAATTCTTCACCAAAGACGCGCAAGGCAATGCCAGTGAAGTGACAACCGAAAAGTATCTGATTGATACCCAACCCCCAGTATTGAACATTACTTGGCCGTTCAATAACCAAGTTTTGTTAAAGATTGAAACCATTGAAGGTACCTTTGAGGATCCCGAAGGGAGTTCGGAGATAGGTCGCATAGAACTGCAAATTAACAGTGGCCCGTTATACCTCACCGGTAACAAAAACGATCCATTTACCAGTTCCCCAGTCTGGATTAAGTTCTTACCAACCTCTCGTCATAAATGGTACCACGAATTTGGGAATTTGCTACCGGTTGGCCCTTATACGATCAGGGCCCGTGCTTATGACTTTGCTGGCAATTTTGCCGAAGAAACACTAACCGTTATCAAAGTGGAACTAGCCCTCAGCGACCTCTTTTTGGAACTCGACAGTGCCACGTTATTAAACGATGCGACGTTGAATGTCAAAGGTAGCTTAGTCAGTCGGCGTTATCCGTCCATTCAGGAAAATATAGCCGGCTTACCGATAGAACTGACCATCACCGCCCCCGACGGCAGCACTCGCACCGAAACCACTGAGATTCTCTCCGATATCGGCCAATACGAATTCAACGACTTAAGCGACTTCACCCTTGAAGGCACTTATACGTTACAAACGCACTTTGCCGGCAACCGAATCCTCACCGGCTCTGTTTCGAGCCAACAAACAGTTTTAGTCGGAGAATCAGCCGGTTACGCCATCATCATCCAAGGCAAAATCGAAAACGAAGAAGGCCTAAAATCGCACAACAAAAGCACCAACCGCATCTACCAAGTGCTAAAACAACGTGGTTTTGAAGATGCCAACATCTTCTACTTCAACACCAACCCGGATCAAGAAGGCATCGAAATTGACGGCGAACCCACCGTAGCCGACTTCGTCACCATCGAAGAACTCCAAAACCGCATCAACGGCTCCCCTGCCCCATTCTACCTTATTATGGTCAATCACGGTGATCCCGATGGCAACTTTTACCTCAACGATGTCGATCTTGAGTTTGTCACCCCGCAAATCTGGGCCGATTGGTTAAACGCACTCGAAGCAGGCTTAATCGACCAAAGCAAACCCCGCATCATTATGCTCGGCTACTGCTTCTCCGGCAAAACCTTAGAAGCACTCTCCAAACCGGGCCGCATTGTGGTATCCAGTGCCACCGCCAAAGAAGAGTCCTACAAAGGCCCAACAGAACCGGATGGGATTCGCGGTGGAGAATACTTCATGGACGACTTCTTCAAAAATTTAGGTCGCGGAGAATCCTTCCGTGAAGCCTTTGAAAAGTCCTCAGAAAAAACAAGACAATTCACCACTCGCGGTGGCCGCTTCATCAACATAGAAAATGAATTTGGCGACGACGCTGTACAACATCCACTAATTGATGCTAACGGTGATAAAAAAGGCAGCAACGACATCAAACTGGAAGCAAGCCCAGCGGAACCGATGTATAATCTATCCGAACTGTTCCTTGGAGCCGGAGCCGACTACGACACCAACTATGCCGGCAATCCCGCCGACATCCTCAAAGTCGCAGAAACCATCTACCTGACTCCCGAACAATCGGCTGCTGAGTTATCCCTAACCGTCAACGAAGTTCTCCGCATCAAAGAAGCCACCGTTAACGTGCGCCTCCCCAGCACCGAACTTGAACTAGCTGACACCAAACGTACTGGCTACGCTGAACAACGCGAAATCGCCGAACTAGTAGAAATCAACCTCCTCTGCGACTTCAGCCAACAATGCGTCCGTAACACCGACGAAGTCAGCCCTGACCTATTCGCCGATCCGGGCAAATACGACCTATTCTACTTCGTAGTAGACAACGAAACCGACAACATGTCTCCCATCCACCGCGCCGTAGTCTACAAAAACAAACCCGGCAACCAACCTCCAGCCGAGTTCTCATTACTAACCCCGGCCAATGCCGCCAAAACCGAAACAACAATCACCTTCACTTGGCAACCCAGTACCGACCCAGATGGTGACCCAATAACCTATAGTTTGGTAATAAGCGAAGACTATGACTTCCATACCATCATCTACCAAAATGACGGACTACGGAAACCCGAATTCGCCCTAGAAGATAACATGGTGTTAGAAGCCAATACGACTTATTATTGGAAAGTTGAGGCAATGGATTATTTTGGGGAAAAGGTGGAAAGTGGCGAAGTGTTTTTGTTGAGTACGGAATAAGGTAACTACAAGTCATGTAGGTCGGGTTAGATTTTTTTACGCAGTAAAAAAACGTAACCCGACAAAAGCGTTAATTGCTAATTTTGGTGGAAGAAATGTCGGGTTACGTTATCGCGCTACGCTTGATAAGCTAACCCGACCTACCATACTTACAACAAAATATTATCCACCCAAACTTTTTTGCCTTTCACCACCACCCCGATTCCCCAAATCTTCTTGACTCCCTGTTCTCGTAGTTCAACTGCATATTGCTGCTCTTGAATTTGCGTTAAAGCACTTTTCAGAGCTTCATTTCCACTTTTTTCTTTGGACTTATTAACTTTCTTAAATTCAAAGATAAAGCCGGGTTCTGTTTTGTTATGCGGAATCATCAACACATCATAACGTCCATAACCGGATTCACGGTTGGAGCGAATGACATAACGATCCATCAAATGCGTCAGCAAGCCCAACACAAACGCATGATAAACTCGTTCGGGCTCATCACCGGCGGTATCATG
>Ga0233403_10000741_pt1 | contig 15660 bp, 11 predicted proteins | sample Na_oxic_1_MG_FD_179866 | JGI IMG/M metagenome (GOLD analysis project Ga0233403, IMG submission 179866) | Seawater microbial communities from Saanich Inlet, British Columbia, Canada - Na_oxic_1_MG | ecosystem: Environmental > Aquatic > Marine > Inlet | place: Canada: British Columbia | collected...
TGGGATATTTTAAATAGTATAAATATGGCGCGCCCGGAGAGATTCGAACTCCCGACCCCCTAGTTCGTAGCCAGGTACTCTATCCAAACTGAGCTACGGGCGCTTAAAAAAATAATTAATTATATATATAGTGGCGGAGAGAGAGGGATTCGAACCCTCGATGGGGGATTAGCCCATACTCCCTTAGCAGGGGAGCGCCTTCAGCCGCTCGGCCATCTCTCCAAAGAATATTATTGGGAATGAGTCTGAATTTGTGAGACGCGCATTATATACATAATGCCAAAAAAAAACAAACTCTTTTTTTTGTCTTTGTTATTCATCAACACAATGGGCTGAAATGATAAAGTTATAAACTCAGTTAATTCAATGTGTTATACAATCATACCGTGCTTATAACCCTTTGCGACATAATTAACAAAGAATAAGATTTTACAAATTATATAATTAACAATTCTTTAATTGCTATTACTTAATGAGTAAAACAGAATTGATTAAGAAGAATTAACTAATTTAAAGTATTAAAATCGCTACAGATTTAACGATAGTTTTTTATTATTAAATCTATAAGTCTATGTACTATCTACCACTACACAAGCCCTTTTGTCTTTTTGAAAATTCCCTATATTTTAAAGATATATTGGGTGAGTCACCTTTAGGTGACTTAAGCTTTCAGACAATGGCTGATGCTGTTGGCTGCTGTTGGCTATTAAATTAAAAAGCGCAATTTATTTTGAAGCTAAGTATAAATTGATTTGATTTAATCAAAACAACTGAGTTTGTATTCATTAAAACTCTCTAGCCTGATTTAAGATTGCAATAAATTGGATTGAAGAACGGTCATTATTATTAATTATTTAATAGGCAACGACAACTGTGCCATTTACGAATGAATAGTTTTACAAAAATAAGGTCAATATGCCTGTATAACCATACAATCTTTGGTAATAAATTTCACCATTGGCAAAAAAACCAACTAGCGGAAAATCTCCTAAACTTTTCTGAATGGTTTTAAGTTCTGCTGAATCTTTGCCAAATAAACTTTCTCCACGTCCCATACAAGAATAATACACCCCTCCTTTAGGTACTTTTCCTTTTAAGCTACCTTTGATTTTTTCAAGCATTTTCTTTAAATCTTCATAAGCCGTTTTTGCCTCACGGCGAGTAAACATAATTGACATGCCTAGGTTCACAATATCACCTATTGCCAGCAATTTGTGATCAGGATCGATGCCAATCAGATTTCGGACCATATAATCACCTGTGTCTGAACCGCGAATCGGTAACGCCGCAAAGATCAAACCCGCAACTTTATTAAGGTCTTCTGCTAATTCTTTTCCAATATCTTCCTTAAACACATCAAGGGCCGGGCGATCATCAATACGGATAATGATATTGTTACTGGACTCCGTAATTTGGTGACGTGGCCCTATTGCTGAGCATCCTTGAGTCAAACGAGTGGAAACAGCAACATGACTCCCAAATAAAACCCCCGATAATCCCCCCTTAACAACCGTATTAGCAATTTGCAAATATTGACGACGCGAACTGGTTAAGCCACCCACTAAAAATCCATCACCCAAGCGTTCACTCATTTGAAAAACTAATTGAGCTATGTGGTTATTACGCGGATCGCCGTGGACAATAGCGAACATCGGTTTATTGCTATCATTCCACGATTGGTGAGTATGGGAAAAAACTTCAACATTTTCACTGATATTGGTGAAAACTGAGAAAGACTCTTCTGGAAAGTGCCCGATCATAACCGCTATGGCGGGAACATTAAAATATTCCTTGGCACAACTACAAATACCTATACCTACGCTACCTACCCAATGTGAAACTGATGTGTGTTGTTTAAAATACTCAAGAATCTCAGGGAGATTAGCCGCCAATAAATCGGTTGTGTATAAAAACCCTAAATTAGCAGAAGCCGTCAAATGACCCATTTGATTTAAACAGGCTTGTGCGGCATCCTGCCACTGTGAAGCACTTGCATGACCAAATTTGAAACTGTCCATATTAAATTATTGTGAATGATAGTTTTATGTTGCAATGCAACTGGTGAGCATAGGATTGAAATCGCTTTAAACGCTAAAGACACTAAAGACGCTAAAGACGCTAAAGATGTTTTCTTCAAGAGAAATAAAAATATTAGCGTCTCTTGCGTCTCTTGCGTGCGTTATTTAATTTTCCTCCTAAAACCATCACCAATGCAAATGTTCGGGTTTTTTCTCAACGCCTTCTTTTTGTACTGGCATTAAATCAGCCTTACTGACACCAAGAGCTAACGCGCTGGCACTCGCAATATAAATTGAAGAGTACGTGCCGATAATGACACCTAAAAGTAAGGCTGTCGAAAAGCTGTGTATCAATTCGCCACCGACTACAAACAACACAATCAATACTAGGGCCGTTGTCACCGAAGTCATTATGGTACGACCTAACATTTGATTGATAGAAGTATTCATAACAGCAATTGACGATTGTTTTCGCATCTTAACGAAATTTTCTCTAATGCGATCAAATACAACGATGGTGTCATTCAGTGAGTAACCAATTACTGCTAACACCGCTGCTAACACAGTTAGATCAAATTCTAATCTAAATAGCGAAAAGAAACCGACAACAATCAGCGTGTCATGTATTAATGCCGCTATGGCACCTAGCGCAAAGCGATATTCAAAACGAAACGCCACATAAATCAATACACCAAACAAAGTATAAAGAACAGCGAGGCCGCCTTTTTCAACCAATTCACCCCCGATTTGCGGCCCAACATATTCGACGCGACGCATCACAACATCATCATCGTTTTTTTCTAAGAGGCGCAAAATTTGACTACTCAAGGGATCATCTTTTGATTCCTCATACATACCTAAACGAATCGACACATCCTTGGTTGTACCAAAATGTTGTACCACCGCATCTGGAAACCCATTCTCATGTAAAGTCGAACGAATCTTTTCAAGTTCCACTGATTGCTCATAGCCTACCTCTACCAGTGTACCCCCAGTAAAATCAATACCAAAAACTAACCCTTGAATGAATAAAGAGCCTAAACAAACAACCATTAATAGAGTAGAAATCGCCACTGCGATATGGCGTTTACCCATAAAATCAATTTTATAATCAAATCGGTTTAAAAACATATTATTACAGTTGTTCAGTTATTTAAATCAAAAGCATGGGGCGGGCCCCATGCTAAAAGAACAAAACCCTTACGGGTTTAAACCCTCTCGCTTTAACGGGTTTAAATCAAGTTTTGCATTAACCATTAACCATTAACCATTAACCATTAACCATTAAACCGGCAGTTTTTCAAGTTTTTTGCTACCGTAGAAAAAGTTAATCACACCACGACTGAGCATAATAGCCGTGAACATCGAAGTAATGATGCCTAAAGACAGCGTAATAGCAAAGCCCTTAATTGGGCCTGTACCAAACCCAAATAACATTACGGCCGCAATTAAAGTCGTGAGATTCGCGTCAAATATCGTGATAAAGGCTTTTTCATAGCCTGTATAAATACTATTTTGTGGACTGTTTTTATTGGCAATTTCTTCACGTATTTTTTCAAAAATCAACACGTTAGCATCAACAGCCATACCCAAAGTCAAAACAATACCCGCCATGCCTGGTAAAGTGAGAGTAGCTTGCAACAGTGACAGTAAAGCCACCAAAATCACGACATTCATCAACAAGGCCAGATTCGCTACCATGCCAAATGTTTTATAGCGCATCCACATAAATAGCATTACCGAGAGAAAACCGATCAGGATAGAGATTAAACCTTTAAATATGTTTTCTTCACCTAAGCTAGGCCCAATTGTTCGCTCTTCAATGATTTCCATCGGCGCTTTAAGCGCACCCGCCCGCAACAGCAACGCCAGATTATTCGCTTCACTAGAAGTGAGGCCCGTAATCTGAAAGCGGCTACTAAATTCTTCTTGTATTGTGGCCACATTAATCACTTCCTCAAGCTTTTTACGGACAGTCACTTCTTTACCATCTACGAGTTTCGTCTCTATCTTATACTCAATGAAAACCACAGCCATCGGCTTGCCTACATTTTTCCGAGTCGTCTGAAGCATACTTCTCGCACCCTTACTGTCCAAACGTATTGTAGCTGCCGGGCGGCCTGTGCGTTGATCGATGGTTGCAGCAGCATCAATAATTTGATCACCTGTGACGATAACACTACGTTTAAGCGTAACAGGTGGGCCCTCGCGTCGTTTATACAAACGTCCCCCGTATTGATCATCATCAGCAGCCAGCATCCGAAATTCTAAGGTCGCCGTTGCGCCTAAAATTTTTTTAGCCCGAGCCGTATCCTGTACGCCAGGTAATTGCACAACAATACGCTCATCACCTTGCCGTTGAATAATCGGCTCCGACACCCCTAACTCATTAACACGATTACGCAAAGTCGTGATATTTTGTTCCAAAGCCTTTTGGCGACGTTCCTTGAGAGCCGGTTCACTGAAAGCCAGATGCAAACGAAATTCATCTACACCCTCTTCTTCAGTAATCACTAAATCAGTGTATCGTCTTTCAACGAGTTTTTTCGCTTTATCGCGTGTCTCACTGATCGCAAAAGTGATCTGAAGTCCCCCCTTTTCATCAATCACGCGATTAATGCCTTTATAACGCCGTTTTTTCTCGCGCAATAAAGTACGCAATTCATTGATATAGGCCTCCTCATCTTGACGAATAGCCGTTTCCATATCCACTTGCATTAAAAAATGCACACCACCGCGCAAGTCTAAGCCCAAATACATCGGCTGTCCGCCAATGGCCCTAAGCCAATCTGGCGTAGCCGGGGCGAGATTTTGTGCCACCACGTACTTAGGCAGCGCGTCTCTCAGTATAGAATAGGCCTTCAGTTGCGTATCCATGTCTTTAAAACGCACCAATAATTGCTTAGGGCTTCTATCGATACGGATAAAATCAATATTAACTTCTTTGAGTTTAGCCTCGACAATGTCTTGCACGGCCTGATCAATTTTCATATTCCGAGCATAAGCAGGAGAAATTTGCACAGAGGGATCATTCCCAAATAAATTGGGCAGTGCATACAGGGTGCAAATAAAGATCACAATCCCGATCAGTAGATATTTCCAAAGTGGGTATTGGTTCATAAGTGTTTTTGAGTTGAATGAAAATGTGTTTACATCGTGTGTTTCATAGTCCCGTTAGGCACCACAGCCGATATCGCTTGGCGTTGCACCTTCACTTCAGTATTGGGAGCCACTTCAAGCGTCAGAAAATTATCGCCAAAACGAGTAATCCTACCCAACAATCCGCCATTAGTGACGACTTCATCCCCTTTTGCCAGCGAGTCTACCATCTTCTTATGTTCTTTGACTCGTTTAGTCTGAGGGCGTACTATCAGAAAATAAAACACCACAAAGAATACAATCAACATAATATAAAAACCCGCGTCTGCTGCGGGAGGTGCGGCTTCTGCCCAAGCGTTTCGAATCAAAAAATCCATCTGATATCCTTTAAGTCAGTCAGTTAAAACAGTGTAGTATGCCACAAATCACCCCTTTTGGGTTAGAGTTCCAACCCTTATCCAAGGCAAACTTTTTCAGTTATCAGTTATAGTTTATCAGTTATTAACACATGACTATCATATTAAATGTCGGCTAGCAGCCTGTCGGATTAATCAACTAACTCATTGATTATTATCGCTTTGACTAATAATCCTAAATATTATACAAAACAATGACTTAAGTGGTATTCTCCGACAGGCTGCTAGGCCAATAGTATTAATACTGAAGGGGACGGGAGAAAATCGTGCCATGCACCATTTCACGCTAAAGTTTCGCTCGCGAAACAAAGCGCGTGAAATGTGAAATACAGTTTAAGTTGCCCAAGTTGCCCAAAAGAGTTGCATTAGAAACTCCTGAACTTCTGAATTCATGACTTCATGAACCCAATACAGTTGGCCCTTGCCACGGTTCACAAAATAGAAAAGTACCTTCGATTGTCAATGGTTCACCCCAATCAGCCGTTAAACCCATATCAACCCGATATAAATTCCCTTCAAAATTCCCCAATCTGGGGTTGATTGTTCTTTTTCCAACTGGAGAGCCTAAAGAAACATTTATGATTATATACTCATCGCTGAAAAGTTTTGTCAGAGGTCAAAAACCAGCCAGGTTTGGCACGAAACTTTTCTGGGCAACTATAACGGATGATCGGGGCGGCATTTTTAATGAGTTGTTAATTATGAATTGTTAATTGAAAATTGTCATTTATAAATTCTATTATTTCTAGTAACTGATTGTATTTTAATGATAAATCAATAAGCCACCGATCACTTAAAAACCATAAATAAAATAAAGTATTGACCCAAAATGACTCTTTTAAAAATACTCAAACCATACATCAGGCTTACCCCCTATCAGTTTTATCTAACTTATAGTCTGGTCGAGACGCGATGCCTCGCATCTCTGGTTTGTGTAGAGACGCTTCGCTACGCAAATCGAGTTTGTTTCTTTGCTATGCCTCTTCGAGCGAGGCTTCGAGCGAGGCTTCTTTGCTATGCCTCGCGTCTCTACAGGCATTTGAAAAAACGGATAGGTGGTAAGATACCTCATGCTTTGAAATAAGTGCCGCACCGATCATCCGTTATAATCAGAAAACATCAATCAGCGTTTCACATTTCACGCGCAAAAACGGGGGCAAAAAAAATCATGACAAGAAGCCGAATCACTGTTCTATAAAAAAACCCTTATAGCATCACAACCTAATTGTGAATAGTGAATAGTTAATTGTTAATTTGTTTTCAATTTTTTAAGAATTTAAACTACAATTCAGTGTTAATCAACAAAACATTCACCAAGGGCTGTAGGTAATGCTCGAATAGCTACCAATGATATTCAAAAAACGGATAACTGATTTTCGTGAAACTGATTTCCACGCAAATGTTTTTGCGCGCAAAAACATTATTTCACGCTTAAGTTTCGCTTCGCTATACTTAAGCGTGAAATGTGGAACTGATATACTTGGCACTGTCACCCTTCGATTATTGGGGCTCACCCAAAATAGATGTCGATGTCAGGTGGTATAGTCTGCTAGGGCGTAATCGGCCCTTAGAATGATTCATTGCGGAATGATTCAATTTCACATTTCACGCGTGAAATAAAGTTTTTGCGCGCAAAAACGACTTGAAGCGCGTTGTGTAGCGAAGCTAAACTTTAGCCTTAATGTGTGAAATGATGAATTGTTCAATTCATTCAGAATGAATCATTCCACATTAGACATTATACCGATTAAATTTAAGTTTCGCGCCAAAATTTTTCGTGATAAAACTTTTGGCGCGAATTGATTTCATTACTTTTATAAAAAGAGGAAGTTTAATAAAATCAATTTTTCACATTTCACGCGTGAAATAAAGTTTTTGCGCGCAAAAACGGCTTAAGTGAAAAGTTATATTAAATCGGTATAAACTCTAATGAATCATTCATAATTTTTATGACGGTGCTGAGTATAACTGATTGATATCTAAAAAGATTGTGCTTTGCTATTCGCGGCTCAAAATGCGCTTGTAGCCGAAGGCTAATTCAAATAACGCTTATTGTGATAAAACTTCAATGAATGAGATATTAACTAAATCGGTTGCACGAAATATTTACTATGGCGGTTCAGGGTTTTTTATTTTGCTATTCTTAGCCCTGACGTTTGATACGATTCGCGTTTTGCCACAACGTGATTACCGTGAAAATCTGACTTCCCAAGTTGCACAAGGCAAGAGGATATGGGAAGAAAATGATTGTATTGGCTGTCATACCCTGTTAGGAGAAGGGGCCTATTACGCGCCTGAATTGGGCAATGTTTATAAACGTCGGGGAGGCTCACAAGGTGGCGCGGATTTTATCAAAGCTTGGATAAAAGTGATGCCTACCCGAGTACCGGGGCGCAGACAAATGCCACAATTTAACTTCCAAGAGGCAGAATTAGACGCAATCGTTGCTTTTTTGAAGTGGACTTCAGAAATCAATACCGCAAATTGGCCACCTAATATCGAAGGTTAAAGGGAGAAAAAGAGATGCCGTATTCTTCACAGATGGTTGCTAAACCCTATTTTATAGCGGCTATCGCTTTGTTTTTTGCACAAATATTATTTGGTCTCCTGATAGGCCTACAATACATGCTAGGAGATTTTTTCTTTCCCGTTTTCCCATTTAACGTTGTCCGTATGGTGCATACCAATTTGCTCATTATTTGGCTGTTATTCGGTTTTATGGGCGCTGCCTATTATCTTGTGCCAGAAGAAGCTGAAAAAGAGTTACACAATCCCAAGTTAGCCATCATCTTATTTTGGGTATTCCTCATAACGAGCATTTTAACGCTGTTGGGTTACCTGTTAACATCTTATGCCACCTTAGCAAAAATCACGGGCAATCGTTTTTTCCCCACAATGGGACGAGAATTTCTGGAACAACCTACCCTGATTAAGATTGGCATTCTCGGTGTCGCTTTAGGATTTGTGTACAATATTGGTATGACTATACTCCAAGGGCGTAAAACCGTGGTCAGTCTGGTTTTATTGAGTGGGCTAGTGGGTTTAGTTGTACTGTTTCTATTTGCTTTTTATAATCCTACAAATTTAGTGTTAGATAAATACTATTGGTGGTGGGTCATTCACCTTTGGGTAGAAGGCGTATGGGAACTGATTATGGCTGCCATTCTTGCCTTTGTCCTGATTAAAATAACGGGGGTTGATCGTGAAGTCATTGAAAAATGGCTTTATGTCATTGTGGCAGTCGCCTTGATTACCGGTATTATTGGCACAGGACATCACTATTATTGGATTGGTACACCTGAATATTGGCAATGGTGGGGTTCCATATTTTCAGCCCTAGAACCCTTTCCTTTTTTCATCATGACCATTTTTGCTTTCAATATGGTCAACCGCCGTCGCCGTCAACATCCAAACAAAGCTGCCACTTTATGGGCATTAGGAACAGCCGTGATGTGTTTTTTAGGTGCCGGCGTATGGGGCTTCTTACATACCCTTGCCCCAATCAATTACTACGTCCACGGCACTCAATTTACTGCGGCTCATGCCCATTTAGCTTTTTATGGCGCTTACGTGATGATTGTATTGACCATCATCTCTTATGCCATGCCCATCCTGCGGGGGCGTGTGGCTAACAATAACTTATCGCAAGTGTATGAAATGTGGTCATTTTGGTTGATGACGGTGTCCATGGTTTTTATCGCTTTATTTATAACGGCCGCCGGCATATTACAGGTGTATTTGCAACGTGTTTCAGAAACACCGTTACCCTTCATGCAGGTTCAAGAGAAAATCGTCTTGTTTTACTGGCTACGTGAAATAGCCGGCCTGATCTTTTTGATAGGCTTAATGGTTTATATTGTCAGTTTCTTTGTGAACGATTCCGAAAAAACAGTCCTCAATCATTAATTATACTTAGCATTGTCATAAATTGCGCTTTTTAATTCTTTAAGCCAACAGCTTTCAAAAGTTGTCTTATAGCTCAACTCAGGTGGTGGTGACTAACCTTTCTTTAAAAAGTTTCAGCAAAAACTCGCAACTTTGAACGGTTTTTTACTTCCAAAAAAGCGCAAATTATAACGGTGAACAGTATAAGAAATGCAGAAAACCCCATAGCCAAAAAATGATGATTATCACTTTTTTGGTTTAAATTCAATAGATTGAATTGGCGTTCAAACTTTAGTTTGAATGTAAAGAAGGGCAGTAACAAAGGTATGCCCCTACAAAACCCAGCGTCAGAAAGGGGCTGTAGGGGCGAACCGAAAGTGTTCGCCCAATTTTTGGGAAAGCTTTTGGGAAATATAAAAATGATGAATGAAAATGTAATAAAAGCATCCGACACGCCAGGCTATTCTTTAGCACTGTTTGCAGAATGTCTCTATCTTCTTAATCTCTTAGTTATTCCTGGTATCGCTTTTTTAATATTGTTCTGGTTGTTTTTTAAATACGAAAACGATGCCCCCTCCTTAGGAGGCTGTCATTTAAGACAAACTTTTTCTGCCAGTATTTGGGCCGGTTTATTACTGATGTTAGTGCCTTGGGTTATCTTCGCTATAACAGGATATGATGCGCCCTACACTTGGGTTTTTGTGATATCTTATTTTATTGTTTGCCATTCTACCCTAATATTTTTAGGTATCTTTGGTTTAGTTAAAGCCTTGGCGGGTGAAATGTTTCATTATCCCATCATTGGCCCATCAAGCTAAGTTTTTTCGTTGACACACTCTTGGAGGTAACATGACGACATTACAAGCTTTAGACTATTCCAGCTATCAAGGATATAGCACCTATTCTCCTCCGAGTCAGAAAGTTTCCGAAGCAGAATATTGGGAAAAATACTATAACGTTCCTGATGTGACTTATGAATGGCATAACGGCTATTTGGAGGCGAAACATGTGTCTGATTTTAGCACTTATTTGACGCATAAATGGTTCTTTCAACTGTTATGTTCTGTTGATATTTCACGATCGATAAGCCATTGATTTATCATCAAGTTGATCTTTTTATAACCCATTGAAAAATAGAATTTTTGTAGCAAATGTCAACAGAACCTAGAACATTATTTGAGAACTTATTCAGAAGCTAAATCGACAGGGTTGGAAATGGGATTTCGTTTAGCGTTACCAAACTCTACCGAAGTACGTCGGCCCGATTTAGGAAATATCACCGACAGCGATCCCACCATTCTCAACTCCTTAGCGCCTTTGCGGCTTTGCGTGAGGTAGAGACGCGATGCATCGCGTCTCTACGATCATTTTTTAATATTTCGTTTAGCGTTACAAAACTCTACCGAAGTACGTCGGCCCAATTTAGGAAATATTACCGACAGCGATCCCACCATTTTCAACTACTCCTTAGCACCTTTGCGGCTTTGCGTGAGGTAGAGACGCGACGCATCGCGTCTCTACGATAATCATTTTTTAATTATTTCGTTTAGCGTTATCAAACTCTACCGAAGTACGTCGGCCCAATTTAGGAAATATTACCGACAGCGATCCCACCATTCTCAACTACTCCTTAGCACCTTTGCGGCTTTGCGTGAGGTAGAGACGCGACGCATCGCGTCTCTACGATAATCCGATAATCATTTTTTAATTGTTCATTGTTTATTGAACAGCACCGTTAAACGTTCTCTCGTAGGCTGTTCGACAATACCTTTTTCTGTGACAATCGCATCAACTAATGCAGCGGGGGTGACATCAAATGAGGGATTCCATGCTTTTGCCCCATTTGCTGCAATCGCCAGGCCGCCTAGTGTGAGAATTTCTTCGGCTGCGCGTTCCTCAATAATGATTTCATCGCCAGAAGCGAGATTCATATCTATAGTTGAGGTAGGCGCGGCAACCATAAATTTAATACCATGTTGACGCGCCAAGACAGCCAAACTATAAGTCCCGATTTTATTAGCCACATCACCATTCGCCGTAATTCGATCCGAACCCACAATCACCCAATCTATTCGTTTTTGTCGCATCAAAGTCGCGGCCGCACTGTCAGCTAACAAAGTCACTGGAATATTATCTTGTAATAATTCCCAAGCCGTTAAACGTGCGCCTTGTAACCAAGGGCGGGTTTCATCGGCATACACTTGACTGATTTTTCCTGCCGTGTAGGCACTGCGAATCACACCTAAAGCCGTACCATAACCGCCAGTTGCCAAAGCCCCTGCATTGCAATGCGTCAAAACGCGACAATTCGACGGTAATAACGCTGCCCCAAAATCCCCCATTTTATAATTAGCCTCAATATCTTCTTGTTGAATACGCTGCGCTTCTGCCAATAAGGCAGATACGGGATTACCAGTGAGGGTTGCAAAACACGCTTTCATACGTTGTAAAGCCCACACTAAATTAACGGCTGTTGGCCGCGCTTGTGCCAATTGCTGTAATTCGCTTTCTATCAGAGTTTGCCAATTATCGGGGGCCGCAGCGTAGGCTGCTTTAGCGGCTAATACCACGCCATAAGCAGCCGTAATCCCAATCGCAGGCGCACCGCGCACCACCATATCTGTAATCGCCAGTGCCACAGATGTCGCATTTTTCAATCTCAAAACAGTATACACTTGTGGCAACTTGCGTTGATCTAATAAAAGTAAATGCTCGTCTTGCCAACTCACAGCGCGTAGCGTGTCTTGTTTATCAGTCATCATTTCACTCTTAGATTCCATTATCACGTCAATTATCACTTTTGTCGATTTTCAAAAGAGCGATAACAAAGGTTCGCCCTAGGGTGTTGATTGGGAGTAGAGACGCAAAGATTTCCATTTCTCTTGAGAGAAAGCATCTTTAGCGTCTTTAGCGTTTAGAGCGATTTAAATCGCTTTGCGAAACCAGTTGCATTCTGTTTCACGCAAAAGTTTTGCGTGAAACCTAAAACCTTTCTTATACTATCAACCGTTATCATTTGCGCTGTAGCTGTTGTAAAAATCCATTTGAAGCTGCAAGTTTTTGCGTGCAAAAACGGGTTAGTCACCACCACCTGACTTAAGCTGTAAGACAACTGCTTTAGCTGTTGGCTGTTAAATTTTAAAAAGCGCAATTTATGACAATGCTAAATATAATACATAAGACGATGAGGGTGGGCAACCACGTTACCCACCCTACAAGAAAGTTCTATTCTTCTCTAATCGCTTCTGCTGGATCAATGCCTGTGGTTTTCCAAGCGGCGAGTAATGAACTCATTGTCGCGGCTCCGGTTGTGCCTAGAAAGGCTATCCCGAAATAGTGTTCGGGTAGGAAGCAAATTTTTTCTCCTAATCTCAAATCGGCCGCAAATACCAGATTGATGACTGATGCCAGTGCGGCGTAGCCGGCGAAGGCGACGATGACGCTCATGATGGCAATTGCAACGCCTTGGTAAATGGGAAAGCCAAAGACGGCGTTTCGGGATAGGCCCATCAATCTGAGCATTCCGATATCACGTTTTTTCCGTTCGACTGCGGCGTATAGGCTGGCAATTAAGGCGGCAATGCCGCCGATAATGCCGACTAGCGCGACTAACCAGAAAATCCGTGTGAGCCCTCGATCCAGTATCTTGACTCGTTCGATTTCCTGAACTTGTGTGATCACGTCTATATTTTGCTCAATAAAGTATTTATAAAGCGTTGGTACGTCGTCAATGCTGCGCGTATATAAACGAAATCCGCGATAACTGGCTCTGGCTAAGAGGAAGCTATTTTGTTTTTCATCAAATAAAATACGCCGTTGATTGCCTGTTTTTAAGGTGCCGATGAGTTCGCTTGGCACAATCGCGTAATCGCCCTCTGTTTGACCGACCGATTTGAGCGGGAAGCTGATTGTGCTTTCTAAAGTATTGGTACTGGCTTGCAAGGGTTTTGTCAATGGGGAAGCTGTGGGTAAGAGGATTTGGGCTTGTTTTGCAAACGAGGCTTCTGCGTCTAAACGATTCCAGGGTAGCGTAGGTAGGCCCAGTTGTTCTGTTTTTGAGGGCGAGAGGGATAAACCGACGACTTTGATCGTTCGTATCTTGCTGATTGATCGTTATAGAAGCGTCGTCTACAAAAGGCAGAATGATGGCCGATTGGCCCCGTAATTTGTTTTTAATACGCTTAATGCTGTCGATTTGTATCGTGTTGCCTCTGGCAACCAGCTTATAGGCCGTGTGATCAGCAGGTAGCGAAAAGCCCATGGCTTGTTTAAACTGTTCAGCAGTAATATCGGTTATTTCCGCTAGGCCTGTATTAATGGTGAGTTTGCGCGTTTGAATGCGACTCAAAGGGGTACTGAGCACGACAAAAACGCCATCAAAACTCAAAAAGGGATGCGGATGACTGCCAGCCCATTTGCGTTCAGGCACAGCTTGCCCTTCTCGATACAATTCAACATCCGTGACAAATTGAAGGGGCGCATAAATACGGGGTAAACCATCAGCCCGTGGATTAAGTACGGAAGTCACCGTTAATGGGGTTTCAACAAATTCTCGTTTACGCCGTCTCGTGCGCGTCACCCGTGCGGTTATCGTCTCACCAACCTTCACCCCTAATTCTTCGGCAGCCGGATAGCTTAAAACACATTCCCCAGCTTGCGGTATGATGCCCCCATTTTTTAAGATCAAGGGATCGCCATCGCCAGTCGGGAGTAGATCAAGAGCTTGGCCTCGTGTTGTCCCAGATTTCATGATACGGACAATGGAAGAACCGCGCAGGATAGTGGGCGTGATAAAGGCCACATCGTCACGGGCCGCAAAGGTTTTAAACCATTCCGGAGTCAGTTGTAAAGTGCGTGAGGGTTTAATTTCTTGATTGACGGGATCTTCAACTAAACGTTCCCGCATGGTTTCAACCGTACCATATTTCAAACCTAACAAAATCAGTAAGGGTGCCAAGACAGCCGCGATGGCTAATACCATACAGAGGGTTAAAATCCATTCATGGCGTAAATCTAATAGGGCTAAACCTGCTATCAAGCCCCGACGTGGTTTTTTATGTTCTGGAATCGTGTGAGCCATTGTGTTTTACCATTAGAGTGATGTATAGGGTGGGCTTCGATTGTTGCTCAGCAGTGCGGCGGTTTTTTATATACTTAGCATCGTCATAATTTGCACTTTTTGATTCTAACAGCCAACAGCATAAAAGCAATTTCACGCTTCGAGCCAAGGCGCAAAGGTGCGAAGAGGCATACCGAAGTTTCGATGCGTCTTCGGGCGTGAGATAAAATATTTATTCCTTTGGATTTTGGAGGTTTGTCCTGCAATTTGAGTCATTCTTCGGTTGCGGGTTGCGTTTTTAACGCAACATAGAGATAACGAAGGGCCACAGAGGCCCACAGTTGACTAAGCCACCGCATAATCAGTCAAAGGGCATCATTAATTCCAAAAAGCAACAATAGAGGCTATATTGGCCAAGCGTTCTAGTACAACCGTGGATAAGCGAATAAATCATTGATATTATTAGGGTTTATTCGTTTAGCAACAAAATTCAAAGTACTCGCTTTTCAAAGACTTAAAGAAAACTGATAGGGGGCTGAGGGTGGGTAGTCTTGATATTTTCGCTCTCTTGCATTAGGTGAAACCTAAAAAAATTTATTTTAACCGAAACTCACGCACTTGTTGAATAACAGGAACCGTTTCTGGCCTGATCCCGCGCCATTGATAAAACGATTCTGCCGCTTGTTCGACTAACATCCCTAAACCGTCATAAGCACCAGCGGCCCCTTTTTCTTGAGCCCATTGTACAAAAAGGGTGGCCGCATACATCATGTCATAACACCAACCGTTTTTGGCTAATAAACCTTCTGGTAAAGGGGGTAATTGGCCTTGTAAACTGGCTGATGTGCCGTTAATAATCAAATCATAAGTTTGGCCTGCTAAAGCGTCATAAGCACACGCGGTGACGGTGCCTAATGGTGCAAATAAGGTGGCTAAGGTTTCGGCCTTTGACACGGTGCGGTTCGCAATCACACATTCAACAGGGGCCGCATCAAGTATAGGCCCTAGCACGCCTCGCACAGCGCCACCGGCTCCGAGTATCAATACGCGCTGTCCTGCAATTTCATAACCTTGATTTTGGGTTAAATCACGCACTAAGCCAACACCATCTGTATTATCACCGATTATGCGGTTTTGTTGATCAAACCATAAGGTATTAACGGCCCCAGCACGCTCGGCCCGT
>Ga0233403_10000742_pt1 | contig 15654 bp, 6 predicted proteins | sample Na_oxic_1_MG_FD_179866 | JGI IMG/M metagenome (GOLD analysis project Ga0233403, IMG submission 179866) | Seawater microbial communities from Saanich Inlet, British Columbia, Canada - Na_oxic_1_MG | ecosystem: Environmental > Aquatic > Marine > Inlet | place: Canada: British Columbia | collected...
ATTTTCTGAGACATCCCTATATTCATTTACCATTCATCATTTGGCGATTTCCCATTCCCTATTCCCTATTCCCAATTTGTTTATTGATTTTAATGATAAATTCCTTCATATTTTCCTTTCAAATAGTTGAAAAATAAAAAATCAACCATCCTTCCCTTTTTTTTTCTTATCTATTAAGAATTAAAAGTAAAAAAAAACTCCCTTCAAAAATTTCTAACACTAACAGCTAATTAAGAAAATTAAACATTTAAAATCAATAATATAGTAATTTAGCAATTTAATTGCCAGTGCGGTATCATCATAAAAAATGTGAAGGAAATAACCCTAAAAATAGTCCATAAGAATAATTTATAAGGGAATTTTATGTTATCTGACGAATTGACTGAAACTGACTCGAATACACCCCTTGAGTCTGAAATCATTCAACCAGCTAAAGAATTAGATTTTGCGACGCTTAGTCGATATCGTGTCATTCGGCGTAATGGTCAACTCACCTGTTTTGATGCCAACAAAATTATGGCTGCGATGACCAAAGCATTTTTGGCGGTTGAAGGTGAAAGCGCGACAGCATCAAATCGCATACAAAATGTGGTGCATTCCCTTACAGAACAAGTCATTGAAGGCATCAGTCGACATTTGCATGAAGAAGGCAAGGTGCATATTGAAGACATACAAGATCAAGTTGAATTGGCTTTAATGCGAGGCGGTTTTCATAAAATCGCACGTACTTATGTACTTTATCGGGAAGAACATGCCCATTTACGTGCCGAAAAACCAGACAAACCCATTATTTATGTCACTAATAAGGCGGGACAACGCAACCCTTTAGATGAAACTTGTTTAAGAATGCAAGTTAATAAAGCCGGCGCTAATTTACAAAATGTCAATCCCAATTTAATTATTGAGGAAAGCCTAAAAAATATCTTTGATGGAATTTCTGAGCGGGATATCAACCATGTTTTGGTGATGAGTACCCGCATGTTGATTGAAAAAGAGCCTAATTATACTTATGCAGCGGCCCGTTTGTTATTGGAGCAATTGAAAACAGAAGCCTTAGCTTTTGTCAAGTTTAATCCGATCACAGCAAAAGCCGCTGATATGAGGCACGATTATCCAGACTATTTTAAAACTTATATTCAGTGCGCCATCGAACATGAATTGTTGGATCCAAAATTAGCTGAATTTGATTTAACGCAATTGGGCAACACCCTGGTAGCAAAAAGAGATTTGCAATTTACCTATTTAGGGTTGCAAACCCTTTATGATCGTTATTTTCTCCATTGGGAAAGTACGCGCTTTGAATTGCCTCAAGCTTTTTTTATGCGTGTATCAATGGGCCTTGCCCTTAACGAAACCGAACGTGAAACCAAGGCCATAGAATTTTATCATCTATTATCTCAATTTGATTTTATGAGCAGCACCCCAACGCTGTTCAATTCCGGTACCTTGCGTTCACAACTTTCTAGTTGTTATTTAACAACCGTACCGGATGATTTAGAAGGAATTTATGATGCCATTAAAGATAATGCGCTGTTATCCAAATTTGCCGGAGGGTTAGGCAATGATTGGACTCCGATTAGAGGAATGGGCGCACATATCAAAGGAACTAATGGAAAATCGCAAGGTGTCGTACCTTTTTTAAAAGTCGCCAATGATACACTGGTTGCTTGTAATCAAGGCGGAAAAAGAAGGGGGTCTGGTTGTGCTTACTTAGAAACCTGGCACATTGATATTGAAGAGTTTTTGGAGCTGCGTAAAAACACCGGTGATGAACGTCGCCATACTCATGACATGAACACGTCGAATTGGGTACCTGATCTCTTCCTTGAACGTGTTCATCAAAACGCACATTGGACATTATTTTCACCAGATGAAGTACCAGATTTGCATGACTTATATGGCAAAGCTTTTAAAGAAGCTTATGAAAGGTATGAAGCGATTGCAGAACAAGGAAAAATTAAAATTTGGAAACCCGTTTCTGCGGTAGCACTCTGGCGAAAAATGCTCACCATGTTATTTGAAACCGCACATCCTTGGATATGCTTTAAAGACCCTTGTAACCTAAGAAGCCCACAGCAACATGAGGGTGTGGTGCATAGTTCTAATTTATGTACTGAAATTACCTTAAACACTAAAGCTGGCGAAGAGATCGCAGTTTGTAATTTGGGTAGCATCAATCTACCAGCCCACATCAAAGAGGGCAAATTAGATACTGATAAATTACAACGCACCATTCATACTGCCATGCGGATGCTAGATAATGTCATTGACATTAACTACTACTCTGTACCAGAAGCAAAAACCGCCAACTTGCGTCATCGGCCCATTGGATTAGGCATCATGGGATTCCAAGATGCCTTATATCAACTACGCATACCCTATGCGAGCCAAGAAGCGGTAGAATTTGCTGATTATGCACAAGAAGTCATTAGTTATTATGCCATTTCTGGCTCAATTGATTTAGCTGAAGAACGTGGACCTTACTCAACCTTCGACGGTTCATTATGGAGTCAAGGCATTTTACCAATTGATAGCATTCAAAAATTGGCAGTTGAGCGTGGAGATTATTTAGAAATGTCTACTACCTCGACGCTAGATTGGGATAGTTTACGTGAGCGTGTCAAAAAAATCGGCTTACGTAATTCAAATACCATGGCGATAGCTCCGACGGCTACAATCTCAAACATCTGCGGTGTGACGCAATCCATAGAGCCGACTTATCAAAACCTGTATGTTAAATCGAACTTATCGGGTGAATTTACCATCATCAACCCATACCTAGTACGCGACTTAAAGGTACTGAGTATTTGGGATGAAGTCATGGTCAACGATTTGAAATACAGTGATGGTCGTCTACAACACATTGATCGTATTCCAGAAGAACTGAAAAAATTGTATGCCACCGCATTTGAAATCGATCCGGTATGGTTAATAGAAGCCGCTTCACGGCGACAAAAATGGCTCGATCAAAGTCAATCGCTCAACTTGTACATGTTAGAACCCTCTGGGCGCAAACTGGATAATATTTACAAACTCGCCTGGTTACGAGGACTTAAAACCACTTACTACTTGCGAACCATGGGAGCAACCCGAGTTCAAAAAAGTACAATAATAACGACACCGGACAATGTCATTAACCCTCAGGCTTGTAATTTAGATGATGAAGAATGTGAAGCCTGTCAATAAGGGGACAGGTGTCAGGAGTCAGGGAACAGGAAGAAGAACTGGAACCAAAATGAATGAAACAACATTTATCGGATTACCAGTCTCTTGCTAACATAAATAATTTAAATAATTTAAATATCAATATATTATGTAAAGTGGATAAAGCGAAGCGTATCCACCGCGAATGGTCAATACTATTAAGTTAAACCTGGGTAAACATGCAGGTTCGCCCTGGACTGGTGAAAATTGTTAATGAAAAATACTTCTCTAACTGATTGTTTTTGATGAACGGAACAAAAACAGGAACAATTTTTAGCCCAACAAAAAACCTGATTTTCACCACCCCAGGTTCGCCCCTACAGCTCACAAAAATACAAGGGGATTTGTAGGGGCATCCATCAGCCCTTAACATAATGGCAGTGTCGTGAATGATGGATACGTTTATCGACCCCCCATACAGTTCTTCTCATTTTCAACTTATAACCATGTACTGTCCCCTAACACCTGACACCTGACACCTGATAACTGATAACTGATAACTGATAACTGATAACTGATAACTGATAACTGATAACTGGAGACTAATATGACATTTGATTTTGATGATGCTGGTACCTCAAATAATGTAATTTCTAACAGCACTTATCGAGCAGTGACACCAAGAAAATCTAAACCGACTCTTAAAAAAGTCATGCCAAAAGAAAAAACGATTTTTCCCGTTTCAAGCAGTTTAGATGCTATTAGCATCGGCACCAAACGCCCTTCCTCTTCCGACATTAAGATTATTGGAGGACGTGGTTACGATGTGCGACAACCAATTCCAGTGAAATATACTTCAGTGAGAGAACGGTTTTTAAATGCCCGTAAGAACTTCTGGATACCTAACGAAATTCCAATGGGAGAAGACAAGCTGCAATGGAATACTGGGCTGTTAACAGAGGCTGAAATGTGGTTATTTAAAAGCAATATTTCTTATCTCACTGCCAGTGATAACCTCGTGCCGGATAATTTGGACAACGCCATTTTAAAACACATTACGGCTAACGAGATGCGCCAATATTTCAGGCATCAAATCATGGAAGAATCCAATCACATTGAATCCTACTTGTTTATTTTGGAGTCCTTTGGTTTAGACGAAAAAGGACAAGGGCAAATTTTTAACCTTTATCAAGAAGTACCGGCATTAACAGAAAAACTCAATTGGAATCTGACCTTTACCAACAACGTGGTCAACTCCGAAGCACCACGAGGGACACTTGAGGCTAACCGTGCCTTGTTGGAAGATTTGATTAGTTACTACATTTTTGAATATTTATTCTTCCCGTTGGGCTTCTCACAAATCTTTGCGTTGGCACGCAAAGGTAAATTGCGAAACACCGCCCAACAATACAGCTATATCTGGCGTGATGAAAATCTTCATTCCAGCAATGGCTTATGGCTTATTAAACAAATTATTCAGGAAAATCATGAGCTTTGGGATAGTACCATGCAAGAACGCTCACGCGCCATTGTCAGTGAGGCGGTGAAGTTGGAAACTGACTATGCTCATGCTTCTATGCCAGAAGGTGGTATTGTCGGATTACCGGTGAAAACTTACATCAAGTTTTCCCACTTTGTCGCCGATAATATTTGCAAAAATCTTGGAATCAAACCCTTGTTTAGAGTTAGAGAACACCCAATGCCTTGGATTAGCGAATACGAACTCAACCATGAAGTCAACTTCTTTGAAGGACGGGTTCGTGAATATCAAACCGGTAGCCAATTAACCTGGGATTGATAAGTAGTGAAGCACAAATAAATAGGTCTTTTGAATCCGTAAAAATCCCCCCTAACCTTTTCAAAGGAGGGAATCGCTCAATTTACATTGAATTCTCTTTTTCAAAGGGTTAAGGGGGATTTTTACGAATTCAAAAGAACTGAAAACTTATGCCTCGGTACTTATGAGTGTGATCTCAATTTGAGGTAGGTTATGTAGGGTGCCGCATTATTACAAACGATGATGCCTGAATGTAAGCGTCCTACAATCCACTCCTATTAAATTAAGGGCAGACGCAGGAACCACCCCACGTAAAAAAAGGCGGTAGGGGCATACCTGTGTGTCTGCCCTCCTGCCGGTTTTTTTCTGGTTCCAACGCGCCGCGTCAGCGTGGGAACCGGACTTGAAAGAACGTACCCAGCGAAATCATTGCACAAATTCGAACTATTAAACAATCAGAGAATGATGATGAATTATTTTCATTTGCTTTTTAAATGCACAGCAATATGTTTTTTCTTATATAGCTTGCCAAGTATGGCAATGGAAAAATACGCACTTTTGGTAGGCGTTTCCAAATATCCCAATTTAGAAGCGCGTTTCCAACTTGAAGGGCCAATTTATGATGTCAAGTTGATGACATACATCTTGCAGGAAAAAGGCTTTCCTCAAGATCACATCCAAATTTTGGCAGACGGCTCAAGTGATGAAACCTCTTTGCCAACACGCCAAAATATCTTAGCAGCACTTAATCATCTTACTGAACAAGTGAAAAGCGGTGATTTTGTTTTTCTCCATTTTGCTGGGCATGGTTCTCAACAACCGGTTTTGGAGGCTACTAAAACACATAATGAGCCTGATGGCTTAGATGAACTTTTTTTACCCAGAGATATTGGGCATTGGCAAGATGATATTGGTACCGTCAAAAATGCGATTGTTGATGACGAACTGAATAAATACATGACAGTCCTGCGTAACAAGGGGGCTTTTACTTGGGTTGTTTTTGATAGTTGTCATTCAGGTACCATGACACGCGGGATCAAGAAAAATGATATTCGTGAACGTCGCATTTCACCTAACGCACTTGGCATACCAACCAAGGTAATCACAGCTAATCAAGCGCAAAGTCAATCCCGGGGGGCATCACGGGGTATACGAGGTCAGTACGAGGACCCGTCACGAGGTGTATCACGAGGTCCGTCTCGAAGTTTGAACGATATACAGGTAGAATCAGCTTTGGAGCAAAATCAAGCCACTAATAAAGGCGGTTATATTGCCTTTTATGCGGCACAAACTAATGAAACAACACCAGAAATGTTGTTACCCAGAGACAACCCAGAAAAACGCCCTTATGGGTTATTCACTTATACCTTAGCTGAGGTTCTCACTCAACATGATGGCATTAGTTATCGTCAAGTGGCACAGTTGATACTACAACGCTATGTCGCCCAAAATTATTACCGTCCAACCCCTTTGTTTGAAGGCACCCATTTAGATGCACCCATTTTTGGTACTAAGGCGAGTGAACGTATTTCACAATGGTTAATTAAGCGTAAATTCAATCGTTTAAAAATTCCAGCCGGTAAATTGCATGGATTATCAACTGGCAGTATTTTCGCTATATTACCGAATGCGACTGCTCATGAAAAAAACCTTTTAGGTTATTTGGAAATGACTCAAGTGGGCATTTTGGAAAGCCATCTCAAAAGCATAGCTTATGATGATAAACCAGCCTTAGCGGTAGAAAATATTCCCAATGGTGCGTATGCCAGATTAATTGAACCCAAAGTGTCTTTGACATTACAAATTGCTTTACCGCCTGAATCCACAATGGGAAGCAAACCTAATGCCATAGAAACCCAAGCGCGACAAGTGCTAACCGATATAATCCAGTCTGAACAATACCTTGGCATTAACATTGTTTGGGTGCAACCGACGGAATCTGCTGATTTGCATTTATTGCTGAAAAATGATCAACTTTGGCTCTTGCCTCCAACTGCCGAATTGATTGAAACGGGTTCTGACAAAACCCACTCTATCAGCCTCAATACCACCAAAAAAGATTTACATCATAAATTGGTGAATAGTTTTCAATCCATTGCAAAAGTGCTTAGCCTCTTGCGTCTATCTGAACAAATACCGCAAGACCGTTTTGCGAAACAGGTATTAATACAAGCGAAGGTAGAACGGGCTGGTGAACCACTTGATTTTGAAGCTGATAAAATATTATCACTGTCTGAAGGTGATTTGTTGACGGTTAAGATAGAAAATGACAGTCTATCCCCGGTGGATGTCACTATATTATTTATTGATAGTGAATACGGCATTACAGCCATATATCCTGCCGAGGCAGGTGAAACAAATCGTCTTGAAATGGGGGGCAATGATTGGCTAGAACTTGAGCTATTTGCAGATACGACCGGTATAGAACGCCTAATTGTGATCGCCGTTAAAGCTCAACCTAATTCCATGATGAGAGACTTTAGCTTTTTAGCGCAACCCCAACTACCACGTACCCGCAACAAAAAAGCCAATTTATATGATTTGTTACTGGATGCTGGATTCGGGGTAAAAACCTCTAATACCAGAGGTATTAAAAGAAGTCGACAGCGTTTCAATCATGCCTTGATAAAGGTATTTAGTTGGAAAATGATGCCTAAACCGGCAATATTAAGTCGAGAAAGACCAGATGGACGTAGAAGATAGGTAAAAGAATTTGTGGGGTGGGCAACGTGTTTCTTGTTGCCTACCCTACCACATTAAAGGGAAAACAATTATGTTTAAAAAAGGCATTATTTCTTTGATGGGGATATTAGTTTTGGGTACTATACTATGGATGTTTGGCATTTTTGATTCATCTCAATCTTTACCCCCGGAAGAATCTCTATCATATAAAGATAATAAGACATTTAACGTAGTTACCAACTTAGAAAAAGCAGAACGTTTATTACAAGAAGGTAACAAAGCCTACAATATCTTTGACTATACCACTGCTTTAAAAAAAGCAGAACAAGGTTTAAATTTAGCCCGTCAGCAAAATGATGATGTATTGACGGTGCAGTTTCTGGGGAGTCTAGGTATGATTTATGAAAAACAGGGGCACTACCAAAAAGCTTTAGAGGACTATTTTCAACCCGCTTTAGCTACAGCTTATAAAATCAATGCTCAATACGAGATGACTGCTCAGTTAAGCAACATTGGTCGAATATATTATCAGTTGGGACAATACCAAAATGCTTTGGATCATTTTCAGCCTACCTTGGAAATCACTCGTAATACTGGCAACTTACTTGGCGTAGTGACCTCCCTAAATGACATCGGTGAAGTATATATCAAGTTGGGAAAATACCGACAATCCGAGGACTATCTATGGAACGCTTTAACTTTAGCTCGAAAAAATAAAGCGATTGCTACATATCACCAAGCTCGAAGTCTGGGGAATATTGGCCTCCTCTATCAAAACCTGAAACAATATCCACAAACTTTGCATTATTTCCAACAAGCTTTGAAAATAGCGCATAAAATTGGTCATGAGGATATGGTCAGTTTTTATCTAGGTAACATTGGTGTGATGTATAGCGAACTTAAACAATATCAAAAAGCAGAAGAGTTTTTACAAAAAGCAGTAGCAATAGCCCGTGAACTTAGAACCCAACATCTGGTTGCCACTCACTTGAATTATTTGGGGCAATTGTACAAACTATGGGGTAAGGTTCAAAAAGCCCAAACGGCCCTTCAAGAAAGTGTTTTGATTCAAGACACTTTGGGTATCAGTAGTGCTTGGAAAACGCAACGTGATCTTGCGGCTATCATCATCGATCTCAATCTCCATCTCATGCAACCTGATACCGTAATGAGTTATTATGAAAAAGCCCTAGATAACCTTGAACAACTACGCACCGGACTGACAGAAAAACAACAAAAACTCTCTTTCATGCAGGAGAAATTATTTGTTTATGACGAATTTATTACTTTATTGCAAACGCTGCATGTGAAACATCCGAACAAAGGCTATGAACGTAAAGCCCTAGAAGTTTTTGAACGTAAACAGGGTCGTATTTTTCTTGAAGAAATGGGTCAAAGTGGGGCCAAAAATTTTTCCGGTATACCTGATGATATAGTTCAACGTGAAAATGAATTAGCCAAACAAGTGGCACAAGCTCGTAAACGGATTGACACTATAACCATTGACACTATCAATGAAAAAATGAAAAAACAAATTGCTAATCAAATGGTAGAAAATACGTGGGGAGAACTTTTTTCTACCGTCAAATCTATACTTAAAGAAAGACTTAACAGCAAAAAACCTTTAAACAATCAAGAGCGTCGTATTTTAAGTTCCTATTCTGATGCTTTTCAAGGCAAAAGCTTGTTTGGTATGACGGTACGTCTTGATATATCCTCTTTTATTCAACAGTTCTCGGCTAAATTTGATAGGCAAGGGCAACATTTTTTGGATTCTATGATGGTACAGCAAGTTAGCCATGCTGACTCTGGTATTTTTAAAAGAACACCAAAACTTTCTTTATGGAGTTCTCAAAATAGTTTCCCTAATGGCTTCATAAAAACCGGGTTACTAAACAAATTAGATGATGTTCTAGAAAAATTGGATGATGCTGCGGGTCAACCAGAAAAATCAAAAAGAGAAGGAGATAGTCACGATTCTAAAAACAATTCATTAGAAAATGGAAAAACTCACAATCCAGACAATAAATCAACTTTACCTTTACTTGACAAAGAAGATGATAAAGACAGTTCACTTAGTAGCCTAGATATAATTGCCCCGGTCACTATCAAGTTACTGCTAAATAACTTAGATTTAGATTTGCTAGATTCTTTTGATGAACAAGAGCAACAAACGATTATCCAAAAAACGGAACCGATCATAAAAACCATTTTCACGGCGCAAGAACAAATGCGTCGGATACAACTGGTGAATGCTCAACAGGCTTTTAAGAAGCAATTGCAAAATGACTTTCCTAACTACTATACCCTTAAATATCCTAAACCGGCAAACCTTATCGAATTACAAAAAGTGATGCGTTCTGATGAATTAATGCTGGTTTACAATGTCATGGAAACCAATACCATACTGTGGGTAATCAGCCAAAAAACCGTTCAAATGTTTAATTTGCCATTAGGTGAATCGGTCCTTAACAAAAAGATTACTCACCTACGCCAATTAATGGGAACCGATGATAACTTGCGAGGTGCTAAAATTCGCAAGCGAAAAAAACGTGAATCTAAATCCGATTCCTTTGCCCAAGCGAGCCATGATTTGTACCTCCAATTATTGCCAGCACAAGTACGCATCCAATTGATGGCACCGTACACAATTTATGTGGTACCAACGGGACCATTGTATTCCTTACCCTTTGAAGTGCTAGTCACTCAATTACCCAAAGATTCAAAAAATACGCCTTATTTAATAGAAGATGTGCCTATTGCTTATTTATCATCAGCTTCTTTGCTAAAAATTCTGCGTGAAGCTCAACAACGCCGACCAGATATTGCGCCTTATCCTTTTTTAGCTTTTGCCAATCCGGTTTATCGTCATGAAAAGACCTCCGAGGTTTTGAAAACCTCAGAGGTATCGGCTATACGAAGTGAAGCTTACCGCGCTATCCGAGGCAGTTATTTTACACCTTTGCCTGAGACTGAAAATGAAGCCAAAGAAATTGCCGCGCTACTAAACGCGCCTAAAGAGAGTGAACCACTACAACTTGGCGAAGCCGCTTCGCGCCCAATGGTTTTCCAATTAAATGATAAAAAACGCTTGGCTGATTATCAATATGTGCTATTTGCCACACATGGTATTCTGCCTGGTGACATGGACTATATTACTCAGTCAGCCTTAGTTCTGTCTTATCCAGATACTCAAGGCTATTTGACGATGGCGGATGTTTTTGGTTTGCAACTCAATGCCAAATTGGTGAGCCTATCTGCTTGCAACACTGGTGGGGGTAAAAAAACGCACGGTGAAGGGGTGATGGGATTAACTCGCGCATTTATGTACGCTGGTACGCCCACTATTGCCGTCACGCAATGGTCGGTTGAATCTCATTCCGCAAAAACGCTTAGTGTTGGTTTTTTTAAGCATCTCAAAAATACCCAAAAACCAGCAACGGCCCTTCGTGCGATTAAACTGCGGATGTTGCGAGGTGAAGAAGGTACAAAATACCAAAAACCTTATTATTGGGCCCCTTTTGTGGTGTTTGGAGATGCTAATTGAGAAAGAACATTAAAACCAAAGATAAGTTATCCGAGTATGACCTTAATTTGACATTGTCGGGTTAATTTTCTGTAAATATTATTTCTTTAAGAAATAGTATTTGTTGATAGAACTATTTTCTGCGATGTCTCTGTCCTTATATTTGGATATTATTTGAGATGCGATTTGTCTAGAAATATCTTGTTTAACCTGACTATTAATAGTACAACGATATCTATCAGAACAGAATGATACTAAATTGACATTAAAAACTAAATCTCCTTGAGTATTAAAAAAGGTACTTTTGGGAATAGTTACTGGGTCACTTCTATCTAAACATTTAGAAGGAACTCCCTCTAAAACATGACCACAAAAACTCCTCTTAAACAGCCATATATTTATTGTCTTGTCTACAAATGGATACACCTTACGTGCTATATAGGCTTCTACTAAAGGTTGGCATATCATTTTATTATTGACATTCTGACAGATTGGATTTCCAGATAAATCAACTTCCTCCAAATGCGTCAAACCATTTAAACTTGGAACAAATCCTTTCAATCCTTTAGAATCACGATTAATAACCGTAATATAACCATCTTGACAGGTTATTCCTTTCCATCTACAAGGTGTATTCGTTAATCCCCAAAAATTGTCAGGTGTATCAGTCCATTCTTTTCCATTCGTCTTGTTATAAAACTCTATTAGAGCTTGGCATTGAGTAGTTGGAATCTCTGTGACTTTTTGACAGAAAGTCTTTGGAATTGGAAAAACTACTTCGAGTTGGTTTTCAGATAAATCAAGTTTTTCAAAATGAGCTAAATGACTTAAATTCGGAAAAAATCCGGTTAATCCTTTAGAACGACGATCAATACCAATAACATTGCCATCTTGACATGTGATTCCCTTCCATCTACACGGTGTATTCGTTAATCCCCAAAAATTGTCAGGTGTATCAATCCATTCTTTTCCATTGGTACTATTATAAAGCTCTATTAGAGTGTGGCATTGAGTAATCGGAATCTCTGTGACTTTTTGACAGAAAGTCTTTGGAATTGGAAAAGCCACTTCAAGTTGATTTTCAGATAAATCCAGTTTCTCAAAATGAGCTAAATGACTTAAATCAGAAACAAATCCAGTTAATCCTTTAGAACGACGATCAATAGCAATGACATTACCATTTTGACAGGTTATTCCTTTCCAGCTACAAGGTGTATTGGTTAATCCCCAAAGATTATCAGGTGTATCAGTCCATTCTTTTCCATTGGTATTGTTATAAGATTCTATGAGAAGTTGGCATTGAGTCGTTGAAATCTCTGTGACTTTTTGACAGAAAGTCTCTGGGATTGGAAAAATCACTTTGAGTTGATTTTTAGATAAATCAATTTTCTCCAAATGAGCTAAACGACTTAAATCAGAAACCAATCCTTTTAATCCTTTAGAACGACGATCAATAGCAATGACATTACCATCTTGACAGGTTATTCCTTTCCATCTACAAGGTGTATTTGTTAATCCCCATAGATTGCTAGGTGTATCAGTCCACTCTTTTCCATTGGTATTGTTATAAATCTCTATTAGAGCTTGGCATTGAGTTGTTGGAATTCCTTTGACTTTATAGCACAAAGTATCGTTAGGAATCAGTTGATTGCCAGATAAATTAAAAGTTTCTAAACTGACTAAAAGGCTTAAATCAGGAACAGAACCATTTAGATTATTATAAGACAAATCAAGTATTCTTAAATATATGAGTTCACTCAAATCAGGAATAGTCCCCTTCAATTGATTGTTAAATAAATCAACTGCAATAACATTTCCACCTTCGCATTTTATTCCCCACCATTGACAAGGGCTATTTGTCTCTATGCCTCTAGGCACATTTTTCCAGTTTTTTCCATCGGTTTTATTATAAAGTGTTATGAGGACTTGGCATTGGTTATTTGGAATATCTGTTACTCTTTGACAAAAAGTATGAGGAATTTGAGCAGTGGCATTAAGTTGGTTACCAGACAAATCGAACCATTGTATACGGTCCAAAGTACTTAAATTGGGAATAGGACCACTTAATTTGTTATTGGACAAATCTAGTTTTTCCAAATGCGTTAAAGCACTTAAATCAGGAAGAGTCCCGGTTAATTTTTGGTAACGTCGTTTAATACTGATGACATGTCCATCTTTACACGTCACATCCCACCATTGACAAGGTATCTTTGTAGTTCCCCAATTATTGTAAGGAGAATCTTCCCAATTTGCTCCATTGGTGTCATTATAAAGATTAACCAGAACTTGACATTCAGAACTTGGAATTTCTGTGACATTATCACAAAAAGTCTCAGAAAGTGAAAAAGTTAAGTTTTTTTGGGACAAAGTTGAAGTTTTTGAGAATTGTAATTCCTCCGACAGAATGGTATGTTGTTCATTCAATTTATAGGGTATAAAAAAATTAAGAGCAGCTAATACTATTCCAAGCGTTATTACGAATGGAACTAAATGATTATAAAGATTGGCTAAAAATTGCATAAATATAAACTTGATTGAATGCCAGATAAAGGAAATAATGTTAACCCTGTTTTTTCCATAAAAATATTGATAGGAAATAAATTATGTATACAGTTATATTTATAGTGATAATGCTAGCAATAATCTGGTTTAGTAGAAAAATTATTTTCAACCTTTTTAAGGGATATTTAATAGAAAACATTAGACTAGGAACAGTATTTCTTGTGTTTATAGTAGGATTTCTTATTATTGATGGTTATTCTAAAATCCAAATGGGTTACGCAGAGGGATTGATTTGGTTATCAACTGGCTTACTTTGTATACTTGGAATAGTAATGCTTGTTTGGCTAAACAGAAAATCTATTAAAATCTATTTAATAAGTAACAGTATACTATTTACACTGTTATTAGGAAGTATAGCAGGATATCTTATCGTTAGTGGCTATTCTCAAATCCAAATATTACACCAAGGAAAAGCATTTCACACGATAACAGCTAATGATTTAATTAAGCGAGGCACTGACAAAAATTGGTTAAAAATAACTGAAGCCACTTTAAGTATTAATGAAGCTTGGTTCGCAAATAAAAAAGCCTATATACCTTTATACACCTTGTCAAACTCATCATATTCTCCTAATATCATTGTTATTAGCAAGAATCCATATACTTTGAGAATGTTAAATACTATAATTCGAGATAACCTCTCAAAGGAAGAAAAAATAACCTTAAGTAGTCACTTGAAACAGTATGAAAATATTATCGTAACTGAAATTAATGGTAGAAAAAAATTTTGGCATAATGTTGATAGTAAAACCAGAAATGAAATAAAAGACAAAAATATTGAGAATGTTATTGTTATTGAGCATAATGAGATGCTAAGTCAAGAACCTAATAACCCTTCAAGAGGGTGGACCCAACTATCAATTAGTCTGCTTTGTTTATTTGGAATGATAATGCTTTTTTGGTTTACAAGAGAAGCTTATTTCATATTTTTTAGAGAATTTTTAATAGCAAACGATGCGGTATTTAAAATATTGCTTACCCTTATAGGGGGCACTCTTATTATTACTGCTTATTCTCAAGCACAAATGGTATACCAAGAAAAATTCCCTCATACTATCACTGCTAATAATTTGATAACACTGGGAACGGATAAAAATTGGCTAAAAATAACAGAAGCGACTTTAAGTATTGATGAGGCATGGTACATAAGTGGCTCATCGGGTATAAAAGAAGCTTATATACCTTTATACGCTTCGTCAAAATCATCACATTCCCCTAAGGTTGTTGTCATTAGCGAAAATCAAGCGATTTTGAAAATTTTAAACGCTATAATTCGAGACAATATATCAAGGGAAGAAAGAATAATCTTGGATGCTAAATTGCAATTATTGTATGAAAAAATTATGATTAATGGTATAAAGGAACCTTCATATCGTGTTGATTCTAATCGTGTTGATTCTAAAATGAGGGATGCCATAAAAAATGAAATGGGTGAGGATGTTATTTTTATTATTCATAATGGAATGCTTAGTTACTTAGATGCCGGAATTCGGTTACTAATTGGCTTGTTTTGTGTACTTGGAGTAATAATGCTTTTTCGATTAGAAAAATAGTATTTACTTCCCAAAAAAAACATTCGTTATTCAATTGATATATAGTCTCATCCTCTTTATGATTATTTTAGTGTGAAAGCCTAAGACTTGAAAACAGTATTGCAAAAGCAGTTGAACATCATAAATGATGTAGAAATCAAGGGGTCAGAGTAGTTGATTCTGTAAACTAATTATAAGTCAAAATCAACTACTCTGACCCCTTGATTTCATGAAAATCTTCATTCCAGCAATGGCTTATGGCTTATTAAACAAATTATTCAGGAAAATCATGAGCTTTGGGATAGTACCATGCAAGAACGCTCACGCGCCATTGTGAGTGAGGCGGTGAAGTTGGAAACTGACTATGCTCATGCTTCTATGCCAGAAGGTGGTATTGTCGGATTACCGGTGAAAACTTACATCAAGTTTTC
>Ga0233403_10000743_pt1 | contig 15649 bp, 17 predicted proteins | sample Na_oxic_1_MG_FD_179866 | JGI IMG/M metagenome (GOLD analysis project Ga0233403, IMG submission 179866) | Seawater microbial communities from Saanich Inlet, British Columbia, Canada - Na_oxic_1_MG | ecosystem: Environmental > Aquatic > Marine > Inlet | place: Canada: British Columbia | collected...
GGCATATTTGTGGCTGTAAATATGCCGCCCTTACGGGGCTCTGATGTGATCTGTGGCGGACTGATGCTACAAATATGCCACCCCCTGCGGGGCTTTGCATGCCTCCCCTAAATCCGTTATAATCAGAATAACTTTTTTCGTGTGTTTCGTGGTTGGAAAACAAAAAATAATTTTTTTCGTGTGTTTCGTGGTTGGAAAACAAAAAATAACTTTTTTCGTGTATTTCGTGTGTTTCGTGGTTGGAAAACAAAAATAACTTTTTTCGTGTATTTCGTGTGTTTCGTGGTTGGAAAACAAAAAATAACTTTTTTCGTGTGTTTCGTGTGTTTCGTGGTTGGAAAACAAAAACAACTTTTTTCGTGTATTTCGTGGTTGGAAAACAAAAAAGGAGCAAGATCATGAGCTTTCGGAATTTCACCTCACCGGATGCAGTTGCCAAAAAATATCAGCTTATTTTGCGGCAGGAAGAACCCTTTGATTATGACGAAATTTCTCCGATTCTTCCTGACACCCGTCTCAAGCAGGTGCTGGATTTCGAAATTCGCCATCAGCCCCGTAATCTCAGCGAACATGCCCTGTGCGAAAGCCTGATTTACCCGCTATTGCGGGAGACATGGATGCGCCATCCCCGTCTCCAGGTCTGGAGCCATGTTTCCATTCAGGCAGATGATGACCTGACCGGGGTTCCCGATTATCTGATTGCCAGAAAATCGCCCCGGGGCCTGGGGGAAATCGAAATTCCCCTGCTGTCGGTGCTTGAGGCCAAAAAAGAGAATTTTCTGGAAGGCTGGGGCCAGTGCCTCGCGGGAATGGTCACGGCGCAGAAACTGAACACTGGCCTGAGTTCGGATCCCACAATCTACGGAATCGTCACAAGCGGTAAGACATGGGAATTCGCACAACTGACCGATGCCGAGGTGAAGATTCATCCCTTTGGCCTGTCTCTCAGGCAGACAGATGTTCTGCTGGGGGTTCTGGATTATGTGTTTACCTGTTGTGAGGACCAATTGGAGGGGATCGGATAATGGGATATTTGGAACTTTTAAAAATTGCCACTGCCGGGCAAATTTATGCTTTGCAGAAGAAATTATTTTATGATAGATTATCCATTTTCGCATTTTGGTGCTGTGGAAACAGGTTTTAAGTGGGAAATCGCAGCCCGGAGGACGAATTGTTACAGCTTTTGTTTTTGTCCGGAGCTTGGAAATGAGGAAGCTGGGAATGAAGGATTCATTATCTTTAACTTGACTTAAAAAATACTTGGTTATATGAAACATTCAAAATCAAAGAAAAACCGTTGGGAAGATCATTATTCCCGAAAGGCAAAAAAGGAACATTTTCCGGCCCGGTCTGTTTACAAGCTTCAGGAAATCCATAAAAAAAACGGGCTGATAAAAAAACGGGACAGAGTTCTGGATTTGGGGTGCGCGCCCGGTTCATGGCTGCTGTATGCCGCGGAACTGACAGGAAACCGGGGGAAGGTGGTCGGCATTGACCTGAATCCGCTGACAATACAGCTTCCAACCCATGTCAGCGCCCATGTTGCCGATGTGTTTTCCCAGGAATTTCCGGCAATAATCGGCAAAAATTTCAATGTGGTGCTGAGTGATATGGCCCCGGTGACAATCGGCAACAAACGGGTTGACGCGGCGCGTTCCTTTGAGCTTTGCCGAACAGCGCTTTTCATTGCTCAGAAAGTGCTGGTTCCCGGAGGCTCCTTTGTTTGCAAAATATTTCAGGGAGAAGATTTCAAGCCTTTTTCAGATTCGGTAAAGGCATGTTTCAAACAGCACAAAATTTTCAAACCCCAGAGCAGCCGAAAAGGCAGCAAAGAAATTTATATCATCGGAATCGGGATGGAGGAAGTGAGAAATGGAAAAGTGGGGAAGTGAGAAGGAATTGCCATCAGGCTTCATAAAGCAGTCAGGTAATTATTTGCCGAAAAGCAATGCCACTTCTCATTTCTCACTTCCCACTTATTAAGGAGGATTTATGTCAGGACACAGCAAATGGTCAACAATAAAACATAAAAAGGGCGCGGCAGATGCCAAGCGCGGAAAGATTTTCACCAAGCTCATCAAGGAGATTACGGTGGCTGCGCGCATGGGGGGCGGTGCCGACCCGGAAACAAACCCTCGGCTGAGAACCGCTGTTCAGGCTGCCAAGGCCCAGAATATGCCCAAAGACAATATTGAAAAAGCAATCAAAAAAGGAACTGGCGAGCTTGAGGGCGTAAATTACGAGGAAAGCGTTTATGAGGGATATGGCCCCGGGGGCGCGGCGGTGCTGGTTGAGTCTCTGACGGACAACAAAAATCGTGCGGTCGCGGATATTCGCCATATTTTCAATAAAAGAGGAGGAAATCTGGGGGAAAACGGATGTGTCGCCTGGATTTTTGACAAAAAAGGCTACATCAACATTGACAAAAAAGCTGCGGATGAAGACAAACTCATGGAGATTGCTCTGGATGCCGGCGCTGAGGATGTCCGGGAGGACGAAGACAACTTTGAGGTGATCACAGCGCCCGAAGATTTCGATGCTGTGAAAGATGCCATTGATCAGGCCGCCATTTCTTATGCTGAGGCGGAAGTCACCATGCTTCCCCAAAACATCACGGCTCTTGTGGGAAAAGAGGCAGAACAGATGATTCGCCTGATGGAGGCCCTTGATGACTGCGATGATGTGCAGAAGGTTTACACCAATGCGGATATTCCGGAAGAAGTGATGAACAGTATGAGCTGAGGTCATGAACAGGGAAAGAACATCCCCTTCAAAAGGGGAATTCCGAACAATACCCCTAATGGGTTAAATAAAACAGCTCAGGGTCAGCGAATCGCCACTCTGGGAATTAAGTGGGAGTCCTACCCCGAAGGGGTTAAATAAAACAGCCCAGGGTCAGCGAAGCGCCACCCTGGGAATTAAGTGGGAGTCCTACCCCGAAGGGGTTAAATAAAACAGCCCAGGGTCAGCGAAGCGCCACCCTGGGTTATTTTGGTAACGGTTTGAAAACGCTAAAATTCCGCTCTTTGTAGGGAATTGCAATTGCCGGGAATTGCCGCTCCATTTCAGCACTCCAAAAAATGCCCTGATGGGAATTCCGGAACAATACCCCGAAGGGGTTAAATAAAACAGCCCAGGGTCAGCGAAGCGCCACCCTGGGTTATTTTGGTAATGGTTTGAAAACGCTAAAATTCCGCTCTTTGTAGGGAATTGCAATTGCCGGGAATTGCCGCTCCATTTCAGCACTCCAAAAAATGCCCTGATGGGAATTCCGGAACAATACCCGAAGGTTAAATAAAACAGCCAGGGCCAGCGAAGCGCCACCCCGGGTTATTTTTGGGTTATCTTGATTATTGGCTATTTTTGAAACCGGGCTTACGGACACGAAAGGAGAGACATGGAATATTTTACTTGCAGTTCCTGCGGCTTTTCAGAACCGGAAACCGGGCTTACAGAACGGGACCGGTTTTGTCCCGAATGCGGCGCGGCAATGGTCGGAAAAGAAATTCGGACAGGGGAAACGCAGGTTCGGGACGAGATTTTTTTGGCGGAAAAAGAGATGCCGTCTCCTGAACCGCAGTATTTCAGACCGGAGTTTACCGGCTCGGCAGGGGAGTATTTCCGAATCTGGATCGTCAACACCCTTCTGACGATTCTGACACTGGGGATTTACGCTGCGTGGGCAAAAGTGAGAACCCGCCGATATTTTTATGCCCACACACTGCTTTCCGGCCATCCTTTTGAATATCTGGCAGATCCCCGGGCCATCCTCAGGGGAAACCTCATCTTGGCCGCAGGCTTTTTCATCTATATGCTGACCAATGCTTATGAACCCTTTTACAACGGGCTGGTGGTGATTCTGTTTTACCTGATCTTTCCTTTTCTGGTTTACAAATCGCTCCGTTTTTATGCCCATAACTCGGCTTACAGAAACATCCGTTTCCGATTTGTCGGAACTGCCGGAGACAGCTACAAAACCTATCTCCTCATCCCTCTGTTTCTCATCCCGCTGACGCTGGGTCTGATCATTCCTTACTGGGCTTTTTGTCGCAAAAAATATTTTTTTGACCACATGGCCTTTGGAACAGCGGAAAATATTTTTTCCGGGAAAGTGAAACCCTTTTACAAATATTATTTTGTGGCTTTTTTCGGACTGATCCTTCTCGCCGGACTCGGGATAGGGGCACTGCCCCCTTTTTTCAGAGACTTATTCCAAACCGGTCAGGGAAACCCCTTTCCCACAAGTCTCTTCGTATTTGCAATGGCAATTTATTTTCTGATGCTGATTATCTTTGCAATTGCCCAGCAATATCTTTACACCCGGGTCACCAACTACTGCTGGGCCAACAGCAGACTTGGGAGCGTAAGCTTCCAAAGCACACTGGAGGCACAGGATCTGCTGTGGATACGGCTCACAAATATGGTTGCAATTATCTTTTCCATGGGGCTTCTCATCCCCTGGGCAAAGGTGCGCCGCACCCGTTACATACTGGAGAATCTCACGGTGATCAGTCATGCAGGTTTGGATGATTTCGCAGCGGGAGCCGAACCCGAAACAAGTGCTGTTGGGGATTCCGCCACGGATTTTTTTGATATTGAGATTGGCTTATGATCAGGTTTGAAGGCACATATTTTGACGGCAAATCCTCAATGGCCCATCCTGTCGGGATTTCCTCTGACGGGACAGTTATCCGCATAAGGGGAGAGGATGGGCAAATGATGGCGGAAGTTCCTCTCCGCGTGTGTGTGATCACACCGGCTCTGGGGACAACCCGGCGCTCCTTCAGGTTGCCGGACGATGCCAGATGTGAGACAGATGACACAGAGGCAATCTCAGATTTGGAGCGGCAGAAAGGCGAAAATCCGGGCATGAGGTTTGTCCACTTACTGGAATCTCACTGGATGTGGGTGGCTGTCTGTATGGTCACTCTGCTGGTCTGCGTCTGGCTGTTCATGAGCCACGGCATTCCCTTTCTGGCAAAGGGGGCTGCGAAGGCCGTCCCTTATCCGGTGATGGAGAAAATCAGTCAGAAAGCCCTGACCATGCTGGATGAAAAGTTTTTCAAGCCCTCCGAGCTTGATCTGGCAAACAGAGAAAAACTGACCGCGCTGTTTCAGGATATTTCCCGGGAAATCGGCACAGGCCATGATTACCGTCTGGAATTCCGCAAAAGTCCCCGGATCGGCCCTAACGCGTTTGCATTGCCGTCAGGGCTGATTCTGATGACCGATGAGCTTGTGAAACTCGCAGAGAATGACAGAGAAGTGCTCGGGGTTCTGATTCATGAAATGGCGCATGTGGAAAAACGCCACGGTTTGCGGCAGGTTATTCAGAATGCAGGGGTTTTTCTTCTGATCTCCGCACTTGTCGGTGACATAGTCTCCATCACTTCCACTGCCGCAACCCTGCCCACCCTGCTGATTGAATCCGGTTATTCACGGAAATTTGAGCGCGACGCGGACGAGGCCACGGGGCTTTATTTTATTAAAAAAGGTTGGAGCATCAGGGCATATCAGGATATCCTTGTGCGAATAACAAAAAATGAACCGAAATATACAGGGAGTTCACTTCTCTCCACGCATCCGGCAACAGATGAGCGGGTGAAGTATTTGCAGTCGCTTGAGAATGCCGGAATGAAATGAAATTCTGTGTTCCGGGAGATTTGTCAATCTCCCGGGAGCGGCGGGCTTAGGGATTGTTTCGTTCATGCCCAATTTTCACAATCCCCTCGGCTCGCTCATGCCGGATGAGAAAAAGGAAAAACTGGTTGAACTGATCAGCCGCTTTGAGATTCCGGTGATAGAGGATGATATTGCCTCTGATCTCTGTCATGGCGAAAAATGTCCTCTGCCTCTGAAAGCCTTTGATCGGAAAGATCTGATTCTGACCTGCTCCTCTTTTTCCAAAACGCTTGCTCCGGGATTCCGTATCGGATGGGTAATCCCGGGGAAACGATTCAAAGACAGAATTCTCCGCCTGAAAGCCGGCATCACCGTATCCACCTCAGCTCTGAACCAGCATGTGCTGTGGCGTTTTCTCTCCGGCGGTGCTTATGAGCGACATCTGAGAACACTGAGGGGGCTGATCAAAAAACAGGTCATCAACACGGCATTGGCTGTTCGGAAACATTTTCCCCGGGACATCCGTCTGGCGGTTCCCCAGCGGGCCTCTGCTCTGGATTCAGCTTTCACCGCATGTTGACGGCCTTGAAAGTGTATCGTAAAGCACTTGAACGCCGTATTTCCATTCTTCCGGGTTCGGTCTGTTCTGTTTCCGGACAATTTGGGAATTACATCCGTGTCTGTTGCAGTTCCCCCTTCACTCCGGCCATAGAAAAAGGCATTGAGACGCTGGGAGAACTGATTCGTGATTCGTAATTTACGCATTGCATTTTTTCCGGAAAAAGCTTGCAGAAAAGCTTCAAATTACGATATGAGAGTCTTTCAAAGTACCGTCGTATGAAATATTATCTTTATCATATTTTCTGGAAAACGGTGCATAAGGATTATGGATAAAACAGGTTCCCATTTTGCCCGGTTCGGATTGGCAAATCCGGCGGGAGCAGGCAAATGGGGAGGCCGTTTCGTCCTGATTTCCAATTATTTGTGTTAATGAAGGAGGTTTAATAATTATGGGTAAAAAAATTGGTGTGCTGCTGTCCGGCTGCGGCGTGTTTGACGGCGCTGAAATTCATGAGTCTGTTCTGACACTGCTCGCACTGGACAGAGCAGGGGCTGAAATCATCTGCATGGCCCCGGATGCTGAGTTTCAGGTGGTCAACCATCTCACACAGCAGGCAACAGAGGAAAAGCGGAATGTGCTGACAGAATCCGCCCGCATTGCCAGAGGGGAGATTCAGAACCTGAAAGATGTCAAGGCATCGGACATGGATGCGCTGATTATTCCCGGAGGCTTTGGTGCGGCCAAAAATCTGAGCGATTTTGCGGTCAGAGGGCCGGATGCAACAGTGCATCCTGAAGTGGAGCGGATTCTGAGGGAAATGACAGACGCGGGCAAAGCAGTGGGAGCCATCTGCATTGCACCGGCAACTCTGGCAAAAGCCCTTTCGGACAAAAATCCGCAGGTCACCATCGGAAATGACGCGGGAACGGCTTCGGCCATTGAGAAAATGGGCGCTCAGCACAAATCCTGTACTGTGGACATGATTCATGTGGATGAGAAAAACAGAATCGTCACCACGCCTGCCTATATGCTGGGGCCGGGTATCAAAGATGTGGCCGTTGGCATTGAAAAACTGGTGAATCAGATCATGTCCATGATTTAAAATTTCTTATCCGGCAAACCAAGTTTTTTTTGAAAACTCGGTTTGTCATTGCCGGAATTAAATCCGAAGGAGGGTGAAAATGAGGCATGCAAGAAATTTCATTGCACTGTTCACAACGCTTATTCTTGTCATGGGAATGTCCGGATATCTCTGGGCCGGGGACATGGAGGCGGTCAACATCAACACTGCATCGGAAAAGGAACTGATGCAGTTTGAGGGCATCGGCAAGTCCAAAGCAGTGGCCATTGTAAAATATCGCAAAGAGAAAGGGCCTTTCAAAAAGCCCGGGGACATTATAAACGTGCCCGGCATCGGACCCAAATTCTTTGAACAGAACAAGGCCCGGATCACTGTGGGAGAAGCGGCCAAAGCGGTTACGCCGGTGAAAGAGGTGGCTGATAAGGCGACACAGCCGGTGAAAGAGGCGGCTGATAAGGCGGCACAGCCGGTGAAAGAGGCGGCTGATAAGGCGGCACAGCCGGTGAAAGAGGCGGCTGAGAAGGCGGTACAGCCAGTGAAAGAGGCGGCTGATAAGGCGGCACAGCCAGTGAAAGAGGCGGCTGAGAAAGCAGACAAGCCAGTGAAAACCGTAGCTGGAAAAGTCAACATCAACACTGCATCGGAAAAAGACCTGATGCAGCTTCATGGCATTGGCAAAGCCAAAGCAGTGGCCATTGTAAAATATCGGGAAGATAAGGGGTCTTTCAAAAAGCCTGAAGACATTAAAAACGTGTCAGGTATCGGGCCTAAACTTTTTGAACAAAACAGGACTCTGATCAGTGTGGGAGAGGCGGCCAAATCAGCGGAAAAGAACGCTGAAAAAAAGGAAGCCGGGAAGAAGGAAGAACCTTCCGGAGGCAAAGGCTGGAGCAGATAAGGAACAGAATGTGGTTCCCTCCATGCCGGATTGCCAAATCCGGCGCTGGAGGGGTTCGCCAAAAGTTAATTTTTTTCTCATATCGGAAATTGCAGACTCCGGAGTGCGAAAATTAAGCGAAGCGATTTTTCGCTTTTATGGAAATTGCAGACTCCGGAGTGCGGAAATTAAGCGAAGCGATTTTTCGCTCTTATGGAAATTGCAGACTCCGGAGTGCGAAAATTAAGCGAAGCGGTTTTTCGCTCTTATGGAAATTGCAGACTCCGGAGTGCGGAAATTAAGCGGAGCGGTTTTTCGCTCTTATGGAAATTGCAGACTCCTGAGTGCGAAAATTAAGCGAAGCGGTTTTTCGCTTTTATGGAAACTGAACCCTGCAAGGTGGGCCGTCTCTGTATCAGATTCTGTTTGCCCACTCTGCTCCTGAAATTAAAAACTCCAGAGGGCAGAATATCTGTTTTGTTCTTACATCGGAAATTATAAAATTTAACCACGGAGAACACAGAGAACCACGGAGAATTTTTTCTCTGTGGCCCCTGGGGTTTAATCTTTTGCACTTAAAATAATCAGAGTGTGTCCCCATTATGCAGAACCGGTTTCAGACCGGAATCCGTCGTGACGCGGCGGATTCCGGGTCAGAACTGACAGGTGGAGGTGGGACACACCCAGTAATTACAGATAATTATGCCTTCAATATCTTATCAGGACTATCCCAGAGAACCGGTCATGCTGGACAATCTCTCTGTGAAATTTATGAAGCAGTCGCTGTTTGTGCCTTTGTCTCTTAGCAGCGATACGCTCAGGATTGCCATGCCCGAGCCGGGCAATATTTATGTGACAGATGCTTTGAAATTTGCCTACAGCCTGAATATCGAGGTATGTGAGGGCAAAAAAGAAGATATTTTGGAAGCCGTGGAAAGGCTGTACGGAGCGGGAAGTCAGTCCATTGAAAATATCATAGAAGAAGCAGGAAAGGATGTCTACGAAATTACAGCGGAGGGGGAAACCGACGCTAATCATCTCAGAGACCTTGCATCCGAGGCCCCCATCATCCGGCTGGTGAACCGGCTGATTCTGGACGCTGTGGAGATGAGAGCCAGCGACATTCATTTTGAACCCTTTGAAAATGAGTTCAAGGTGAGATACCGCGTTGACGGAGTGCTGCATGATGCGGAATCGCCCCCGAGCCGACTTCAGGCCGCGGTGATTTCCAGAGTCAAGATCATGTCCAAGCTGGATATTGCGGAGCGGCGTCTGCCTCAGGATGGCAGAATCAAGCTCAAAATCGGAGACCGGGAAATTGATTTCCGGGTGTCCACGGTTCCCACGCTTTTCGGCGAAAGCCTTGTCATGCGAATTCTGGACAGAGAAACGCTGATTCTTGATCTGGAGAAAATCGGTTTTCCCCAGGACGTGCTTTCCCAGTATAACGAACTGATCACACAGCCCTACGGCATGGTGCTGGTGACCGGGCCTACCGGAAGCGGCAAAACCTCCACGCTTTATACGACATTGGCAAAAATCAACGCACCGGAGAACAAGATCATCACGCTGGAAGACCCGGTGGAATACCAGTTGCGCGGTGTGAATCAGATTCAGGTGGCCCCGAAAATCGGCCTGACCTTCGCGAGCGGTCTGCGCGCCATAGTGCGTCAGGATCCGGACATCATTCTGGTGGGGGAAATCCGGGACAGGGAAACCGCTGAGATTGCCATTCAGTCCGCACTGACCGGACATCTGCTTTTCAGCACCCTGCACACCAATGACGCTGTCGGAGCGATCACCCGGCTTCTGGATATGGGTGTGGAGAATTTTCTGCTGAGTTCCACGCTTCTGGGCATTCTTGCCCAGCGCCTTGTACGGGTGATCTGCCCGAACTGCAAAAGGGAAGTCAGCCCCGACAAAAAACTGTTGCGCTCCATAAATTTATCACCGGAGGAAGCCGCACAAACCCGATTTTTCGGGGGAAAGGGCTGCGAGGAATGCAGAAATACCGGCTTCAGAGGCAGAACCGCCATTTTTGAATACCTGCCCGTGGATGAGGATATCCGCAGGGAAATCATTGCCTGTTCGAGTGCGGAGAAAATCAAAAAAACAGCCCTCCGGAAAGGCTTTCTCACGCTCCGGGGAGACGGCTGGCGAAAGATTGAGGCGGGCATTACGACCATTTCCGAGGTGCTGCGGGTGACGTTGGCGATATAGATTTTGATGGATGGGGAAGATATTCCTGCTCGCTTGGGATTGTCACCTGATTCCCGTTGTTCAATCAGAGTTCTGTCAAAAGAAATGACGAGAATCTCTAATGCACCCGAGACATGAAACGGAGAAAAAATGAGATACCCCCTACAGGAAAAGATTGGAAATCCCGAACTGCTTGTGGGCCGGGAAAAAGAATTCGAGGAAATGGATAAATGGATAAACCTCATTCCGAAAAAGCTGGCCGGGTCCAGAGTCATTCTGGCCCGTCGCAAAAGCGGGAAGACCGTCATTGTGCAGCGTGTATTCAACCAGCTCTGGAGTCAAAACGGGGATGTGATTCCATTTTATTTCGACATAGCGGAAAACAAAATCTGGTATCCGATGTTCGCCATTGATTACTATCGTGCGTTTGCCTCACAATACATTTCCTTTCTGGAAAGAGACGAGACTCTGGTTGGGAAGCCGCTTTCCCTGAAGAAAATCAGGGAGTATGGTGTGAGCAAATCCATTGATGTGCTGGTCGAGGATGTTGATTCCCTTCTCCACGACAAAAAGGAGGGATTTCACGACCTGATGTGGAAGACAGCGCATTCCGCTCCGAACCGTGTCGCTGATGTGCATGATCAGCGGATTCTGGTGATTCTGGATGAGTTTCAGAATATTGCCCGGCATGTCTATCGGAATGAGGAGTGCAAAGGGGAGCCAGATGAAAGTATGCCCGGGAGTTTCCATTCCTTTTCCGAATCCAAAATCGCCCCCATGCTGGTGACCGGGTCCTATGTGGGCTGGCTGCTCGACATCGCCGGGAAATATTTGCAGGCTGGCAGGCTGGAGGAGTGGCGTGTCAATCCATATCTCACGCCTGAGGAGGGCCTGGAGGCTGTTTACAGGTATGCACGGTTTTACGACGAGCCTGTCACAAATGAGACCGCCCTCCTGATCAACGAACTCTGCATGTCGGATCCTTTCTTCATCTGCTGCATGATGCGGAGCAGATATGGGAGCAAATGTCTGGACACGGAGAAAGGAGTGGTGGAGACCTATGACTATGAGATCACGGACCGCCATTCAAGGATGTCCACGACATGGAACGAATACATCCAACTCACCCTGCAAAAGGTCAATGACCGGCATGCCAAGGAAATGCTCCTGCATCTCAGCAGGCATTCCGACCGCTACTGGACACATAGGGAGATCAGGGACGAGTTGCAGATTGATCTCGACCTCAATGAGATCAAAAGGAGGCTCATCCTTTTGGTGGAGGCGGATGTCATTGAGTGGGGACGCTCGGACATTGATTTCAGGGGACTACAGGACGGCACGCTCAACCTGATCCTGCGAAACCGCTTTGAGAAGGAGATCAACGGCTTCCTCCCCGATCTGAGACAGGAGGCGAATGAGCAGATCCGGAAGCTGAGAAAGAAAAAAACATATGGAAATTGACATTTCAGTGGTCATATCCGCTCATCGGGAGGGGCGACTGGCGCATCCCACCCTGCGGAGCGTGTTCCGAAGCGCGGCCTTTGCCAATGAAAGCGGCGTAAGGAGCGAAGTCATCGTTGTGCTGGACAGAGCAGACAGCGAGACAAGGGCATATTTCGAAACATGCGGGCATCCCTGTCTGAAGCTTTATCAGGTTGATCTGGGCGATCCGGGAATGGCGAGAAATCACGGCGTTGAAAAAGCCTCGGGCAAATATGTGGCATTTTCAGACGCTGATGACCTGTTCGGAAAAGGCTGGCTCGGAGCTGCCTTTCAGTACGCCGAAAGCCGCGGCGAATTCTGCGTATATTATCCCGAATATGTGATCTGTTTTGAACGGGAAAACCTGATTGTGCGATGCAAAGACACGGATGACGAAACCCTGAATATCTCCACGATGATTGAATTCAACTGCTGGAATTCCGTGCATTTTCTGGCCCCGAAAACATTGCTTGCGGAAAATCCGTTCCGGCCCACGCCTCTGGATTCGGGATTCGGATATGAAGACTGGCACTGGTACTGCGAACTCATCGCAGACGGCATTCCCATCCGAATTGTCCCGGAGAGCTGCGTATTCTATCGCAAGAAACTGAACGGTTCCCGTCTGTCCGCGCATAATCAGCATCAGGTGGTGATTCAGCCTTCAAAACTCTTTGACCCTGAAATTTTTTCCTCGCTGATAAGAGAAAAAAATTACAGGAATGTCAAATAAAAAAAGGATTTTTTCCTCTCCCCACAGAGAAATTCCGGCAATAACCCAATGTAAAACAAATTTCCAATTTGTTTTAAAACAATGCCGATGAACCCTTTACGGAGGATCTGACACTGGGACAGTATAATTCCCTGTCAGACAAAGAAAAAGCCCGCCTGTGGGAATGGCTTATTGCCGCAGTCCCCGCGTTCCGAATTTACAGCATGCAAAAGATGATGACCATTCAAAGTATGGTATTTAAATCACAGCAAGCGGATATTTCCCGTGCCAGAGGATTTCACGGTAGTTTTCGGGATCTGTCGCACCCTCTGTATTAAAAAAAAGCAGGTTGGAATCAGTATCTATCTTCAGTTCTTGTTTCAATTTACCAAAATTTGGGTTATTGACTAACATATCCAGCAAGCCGATGCCCACGGATCCTGACTCTCCGGCTTCCACAGCATCGTCGCCCTTCAGAGGATTGGCCAGAATACGGATTCCGTTGGCAGCCACGAAGTTGTCGCAACTGATGTAGCAACTTGGAAAATCCCGCAAAATATCCCAGGCAATGGGGTTTGGCTCACCGCAGGCCAAGCCGACCATGATGGTGTTCAGATCCCCTGTAACGGCGTGGGGGAGGCCATCACCGGCTACGGCGGAAGCAAGAATGCAGGCCGCATTATTAGGCTCCATGATAATGAACCGGGGCGGATTGTCCTGAAATTTGTTGACCAGATAACCGATCATGGCGCCGGCCAACGCTCCTACCCCGGCCTGAACAAAGACATGGGTAGGGCGTATTCCCTTCTGAGACATCTGGCTCACAGCCTCTGCACACATGGTCATATAGCCCTGCATGATCCAGAGCGGAATTTCAGTGTAACCTTCCCAGGCAGTATCTTGGATTACATACCATCCGTTTTCCTGAGCCATGCGACAGGACAACCGTACCGTATCATCGTAATTCAGATCGGTTACTTCAACGATGGCTCCATGGGAGTGAATGTTCTCCACCCGGGAACGCACCGACTCTTTGGGCATATAGATAACTGCCCGTTGTTTTAACTGTTCCGCAGCCCAGGCAATGCCGCGCCCATGATTACCATCGGTGGCTGTGGTCAATGTTATCTGACCGATGCGCTGCCGCACTTCATCGCTCAGCAGGTAATCATGATCGGTATCTTCTATATCTACCCTCAATTTTTGACACAGTAGCCGCGCAACGGCATAACTGCCTCCCAGCACTTTGAAGGCCCCAAGGTTGAACCGCGCTGATTCGTCCTTGACCAAGACCTCTCCGATTCCCCATGACCGGGCAAGCTTACTCAATTGTACGAGATTGGTTGGTTGGTAGTCCGGAAGTTGGGAGTGAAACCGCAGCACCTTCTGGCACACATTTTCAGAAAAACTCTCTGAAATGCTTCCACCTCGGGGACTCTTCAGCAAATACTCAAATGCATACTCGGGGATTTTCTTTATCATCAACTCTTTCTCCTATGATTCACAACTCGCTGTTTCCATCAGTTCAATAAATGATTCCACTTCCTGAATCCAATCCGACACATCTGTATTTTATGATATCGTTCCGATGATCCTCATTCATAAGGCGACACCTTCCTTTTCCACAGCAATTTTGAAAGGAAGCGAAAGGTATCTCGGAGATATCCATTCCTGTTTCGTTCTTACAATGCTGCTTATTATCTCATTGCTTTCAAGTTCAATGTCATAGAGACAGTCTTTTATGTTCAATATTGTTGTTTTGTCTATGGGGCTGTCAACAAGAATCACAAAATCCCAGTCCGAATATTCATGTGCCTCATTACGAACACGGGAACCGTATAATATTATGTCAGAATTCGGCACAAGATTACTGACTGAGAACTTTATCTTACGCAAAAGATTTTCTGTGTAAGATGTCATATTTTCCCATTTTTTCAATGATTTCATTGCTGATTCACCTTTCTGCCATGTTTCTGTGTCCAGAATAACTGTCTTTAAATGATGTTGTCACTTCAAAAAGAAAGCCATCCTCGGGATTTTTAAAAGCATCAAACAAATCCGTATGCCCCAATTTCACCTCATCCAACCTTGTTGGAGAGATAGGCAAATAAAACCACGTCAGCGAATCATCATCTTCGTCAATTGAGAGAGTTAAAAAAAATGTCCCGTCAAATTCTTACAGGAAAAAAGACTTGGGATGTCATAATATTCATATATCTCGATAACAGATAAAGAACCCAACAATGTAAATTGGGGTAAGAAATTCATAGACATAACCTCATTTCTTGTTTACCAGACATTCAACTTTTTCTACTCGGCAGAATATTCTTCCGCTTTCGGATTTTCTTCTGTATGTTCCAAATAATCAGTCATCGCATTTTCAAGTGCTGTTTCCACCATTGAAACCACTCTCTTATTTGCCTCAAAACTCAGATTTTTTCCGTAATATCCTGTTTTCAGATCAATAAAAAACGGGATGTATTCATTTTCATCTATGACTGCGAGTAGATAACGCCCCGCTGACTGACGGACGCGGATGCGAAGTTTGACAATTTCAATTGCGGCATATTCTGATATAAGTGTCTTCAGTCTGCCTTCACTTTTTCTGAAGCCGATACGGACAAACTCTTTCAGATTAAGCACAACGTCCTGCTCTTCAAAGTGCTTTCTGTGTTTTTTCAGAATCCTGCGAAAACTTTTGGTGATGAGGATACGTTTCATTTCGTTACAATTTTGCAATTAATCCCGGGATAAATTCTGAGAGGTGTATTTTTTCGCCACCCTCCCGAACAGGTTCCGCATTGTTTCGGAACTGACAGCCTCAGTCACGCAGGCATCAAAATTTCGTTCCTCGGCCTCTTCCTCCAGAAGTTCGTAAAGCCTGTCCATATTCTCAATCATAAGATATGCAAGCCTGTCCTGCTGACGGCCATATCTTTCTGATGCCATGGTAAATGCTTCTTTGAGTAATCTTGTCATTTTTACCTCCGTACCGTCATAAGAACTGACTCATTTGTCGAAAATATTCGGCCACTCTGAACATAAAACAAGGATATGTCGATATAACTATCTGATAATATTAACCGGTGCGTTTTCTGGTTAGTCAGTAGGTCGGGT
>Ga0233403_10000745_pt1 | contig 15626 bp, 11 predicted proteins | sample Na_oxic_1_MG_FD_179866 | JGI IMG/M metagenome (GOLD analysis project Ga0233403, IMG submission 179866) | Seawater microbial communities from Saanich Inlet, British Columbia, Canada - Na_oxic_1_MG | ecosystem: Environmental > Aquatic > Marine > Inlet | place: Canada: British Columbia | collected...
AACCACTGCAAAATAAATTTTGCACTCCAATAACCACTGCAAAATAAATTTTGCACTCCAATAACCACTGCAAAATAAATTTTGCACTCCAATAACCACCACAAAATAAATTTTTCACTCAAAATAAATTTGTACTTCATTCAATCGGGAAACGCTATAATCAATTCTCCCTGATTTGTCAGTTCTAAACGTAATTCAGGATTAGCCCGACAAACTTGAACAAACTGTTCCTTAGTGAGAGCCAAAGGAGCAAGATTTAAGCTTAAATGCTTCATAAAAAAGCTATTTTTAAACGATGCCGAACGAAAAACGCGCTGAGTCTTCTCAGAATGTCCCTTCTCAACATTTTCCAAAACGCTGACGATTTCTTGGTGTAATGGTTCAGCGGCAGTTGTCACAGTATGCCAAACGGGATGCTGTGAAACCAAAAATTTTGCGTCATGAAGACTTATCTGATAGTTCGACATTAATACCTTTATGGATTCCGTGATGCTTAATCCTTGATGATGTAATGTGCTAATAGTGTCATTAATAAACTGTGTTGTTGGTTTAACGCTTGCTTCATTATCAATTGTCATGGCTCAATTCTCCTTATAATGTCACATTAATATTAACCTCTTTTCCCGGTTTTGCCGAGGAACTTTTAGGATGACGTGTACCGGTCATTTTAAGTTGTTTAAAACCTAATTTTCTTGCCATTTCAATCAATTGCGTTCGGGCCTTAAAAATTTCTTTTTCTAAACCCGATAAGGGTTCTTTAGCTTCTGCATAAACGGCAATATCTTTCAAATGCAAAGTGTCTCCTTCAACAACCATTTCAGCCAACATATCTACAGGCCCTTTTCTGGTTTCAATCTTTAATTCAAAAAGATCACCGATTTTGATTTGACTGACTTTTTTCTTTAAAACTTGACTTAAAATTTCTATTAACTTATCAATTGCTTCTTTTTTATTCATTATTATTATTGGAGATTGAGGAAGATTAAAAATAAATTCAATAGAACGCAGATTATGGCCTGATTGAACTGATTTAGCTTCGCTGACTTTCAGTTCCAGGCAAAAGTTGAGGCAAACAAAAACTTTTGCTTGGAACACTGATTAAAAAATCCGCGTAAATCATGACAATCAGTCAAATCCGCGTTCTATCCTTATCTATCTGCGAGGCCCTTATTTTGGCCGCTTAACTGCTCCGCTTGTTGGGTACACCCTTTTTGCCTCATTTCAACAATTTGTTCCTCTACTGATAAATCGGCCGGGAGTTGATGCAAAACAATTTCTTTTGGCGGATAATCAGGGCCCTTTTTAACGCTAATCGAATAAGTCACACCGGATTGGATAGGCATTTTATCAAGGGGCCAAACCAAGGTGTCTTTTGAAGCGGGCCATGGTTCTATCACCACGAGTTGGGACACCGTATTTTGAATCACCACTCTATCGTTCATCTGTCCAGAACGTTTGTTTTTAGGCAACCATAAATCTATCTGTTCTGTCACATAACAAAAGCTATGGGGCTGACAAATATTCACAGTCCAAATACTTGGCGATTCCTTACAAACTTCACGTCGACGACTATCCTTTCTTTTCCCTATCACCTGTTTTTGGGAAGAAGAAGATATTGGGTTTTGAGAACAACCGGTAAGCAGAGTGACATTAAAAAACAAACTCAATACTAAACCCAATAAAATTTTGCCTTTTAGAAATGAAATGTAGTTTAATTGTGACATACCTATATTACCTCATTAAAAATTAAAAAGTATTCCTGACAATTTGGAATATTTTTTGCATTAAAATAAGCAGACCACTTTGAAAGATTGGCACACGCCAAAAACGGGCAGGGGAATTGATATGTGGGTGATATTGATAGAACGCTGATGACGCGTGATTATCATGATCTGCACTGATTTTTATTCAGTTTTAATCCGTTTTTAATCAGTGTTAATCAGGCCATCATCAGTCTGTCGCGTTGTATTTAATCAATTTTAAACTATCATCACCCTGTTGCAAACCCCATCCACAAATCCCTACCACCTATCAGTTTGTGTAGGCTTTAAAAAATACACATTTACACGGGAAGTTTATAGACAAAATATGATTTAAAATCATAGACTTATTCTCTGTGGCACTCTGTGGTACTCTGTGTTCTCTGTGTTGAAAAAAAAACGTCTGTATCAAATGATCAAACTGATAGGTGGTAAGCACAAATCCTGCTAATCTTTTAATCCGTTTAATCCTGTTCACAATCCTAATACAAAGGTATTATATAATGTTCAAATTTTTACAAAAAAATCTGTCTATATACTTAATACTACCCTTTTTCATGGGATTATCACCCCTAACGCAAGCGCAAACAATCCAATTTCAACATCTTTCTATTAAAGACGGTTTATCTCAAAGTACCGTTTATAGCATTTTACAAGATCGCATGGGTTTTTTGTGGGTAGGTACCGAAGATGGATTAAATAAATACGATGGATATCGCTTTACGGTTTATCGACACCAACCGCAAAATCCTCACAGTTTGAGTGATAATACCATTTATGCCCTTTATGAGGATAGCCATGGCACACTTTGGATTGGTACCGCTAATGGGCTTAATCAATTTGATCAAAAACAAAATAAATTTGTGCGTCATCTTTATGACCCTCATAATCCAAATAGTTTAAGTCATCAGGTTGTCTTGTCAATTTATGAAGATCATAGCAATCAGTTATGGATTGGTACCAAAGCCGGTGGATTAAATCAATTTGATCGAGTACAAAACCACTTTGTGCGTTATCAGCATGATCCCAATAATCCCGCCAGTTTAAGTCATAATTCCGTCTGGCCGATTTATCAAGATAGCACAAATACTTTATGGATTGGTACCAATGGAGGCGGCTTAAATCAATTTGATCTTCAACAACAAAAATTTATCCATTACTTGCCCAATCCCAAACAGCCTGACAGTTTGAGTAATCGAGTGACTTCCATTTATGAAGATAGCACAAAAAATTTGTGGATTGGTACACTTAATGGATTGCACAAATTTGATCGTCAACAGGAGACTTTTGTGCATTATTTTCCAGAGCCTGAAAATCCCAACAGTTTGAGTCATCGCGCGGTTTGGGATATTGTTGAAGATAAGCAAGGTGTTTTATGGATTGCGACTGATGGGGGCGGATTGAATAGATTTGAGCCGCAAACTGAAACGTTTATGCATTATAAACAAAATCTTCAAAATCCTACTCAATTGAATAATAATTTTATTCTGTCACTTTATCAAGATCGGGCTGGAACACTCTGGATTGGCACAGCAGGTGGCGGCCTTAATCTGTTGCATCAAGCACACAAACCCTTTCAGCATTATTATCATAACCCAAGTGATGCTAATACATTGAATAATAACGATATTTTTGCACTTTATGAAGATAAAGAGGGCTTGTTATGGGTAGGAACAGAGGGCGGTGGTTTAAATCAATTTGATAAAACCCGACAAACCGTGACACATTATAGGCATGATCCGCAGAATCCTAATAGCTTGAGTCATGATGATATTCAGTCTATTTATCAAGACAGTCAAGGGAGTTTATGGATTGGTACTTATGGTGGCGGCTTGAATCAGTTTAATCGTCAGCAAAATCGCTTTATCGCCTATCAAAATAACCCAGATAATAGCAATAGTTTAAGTAATGATTATGTCATGTCTATTTATGAAGATCAAAAAGGTTTTTTGTGGATTGGCACCCTAAAAGGGCTAAATCGTTTTGATCGCCAATCTCATCAATTTGTCCCTTTTTGTCATGATCCTAACAATCCCAATTCTTTGAGTCATGATACGATTTCTGCCATTTACCAAGATAAAATGGGCTCATTATGGATTGGTACTGAGGATGGGCTTAACCAATTCAATGACAAATTGAATCAATTTGTGCGTTATCAACATGATTTACAAAATCCTAATAGTTTGAGTCATAACCATGTCAGTGTCATTCACGAAGATAAAACCGGTACATTATGGGTTGGCACTTATGGTGGCGGCCTTAACCAATTTAACCGGAACACGAAAACATTTCGCCATTACTACGAACAAGATGGCTTACCTAATGATACTATTTATGGCATTTTGGAAGATGAGCAGGGTTATCTTTGGCTCAGTACCAATAAAGGGTTATCGAAATTCAATCCCAAAACCGGCACTTTTAGAAATTATGATCGCTTAGATGGACTACAAAGCGATGAATTTAATCCCGCTTTCCATCAAAATCGCCGAGGCGAATTGTTTTTTGGGGGCATTAATGGCTTTAATGTGTTCTATCCGGCACAGATTCAAGATAATCTCTCTAAGCCGCCCATCGTGATCACCCAATTTAAAATTTTTAATCAACCCGTTCCTATCGGCAACGATTCTCCCCTAAAACAACTTATGAATCTCACCGAAGAAATTAGGCTATCTTATCAACAGTCTTTTTTTTCCTTTGAATTTGCCGCCTTAAATTTTATAAGGCCAGAAAAAAATCAATATGCCTATCAACTAGAGGGATTTGATCAAGAGTGGAATCAAATCGGTACTCGCCGTCAAGCCTATTATACTAATGTACCGCCAGGCACTTATTGGTTTAATATCAAAGGCAGTAATAATGATAATATCTGGAATGAAGCGGGTAAGCGCATAAAAATGATCATCACCCCCCCTTGGTGGGAAAAACGCGGGTTTCAAATCGGCCTTTTCATCTTATTAGTGACTGTGATCACGGGTGGATTTCATTGGCGTGTTGCAATAATTAACAAGCAAAAACATGAATTAGAAAACTGTGTGCAAGAAAGAACCGAAGAATTGCAAGTCGCCAAACAAAAATCGGAAATCGCTAACCAAGCCAAAAGCACTTTTTTAGCCAGCATGAGCCATGAATTGCGAACACCGCTCAATGGCGTTTTAGGCTATGCACATATTTTACAGCGCGATTCCGCTATCACCACTGAACAGGAACACGGCTTGAGTGTCATTGAACAAAGCGGCAATCATCTGTTATCCCTGATTAATGATGTGCTTGATCTGGCTAAAGTCGAATCGGGCAATATAGAATTGTACGAAATAGATTTTAATTTACCCTCATTACTGAATGGTGTTAGCGAAATCATCAAGATTCGGGCAGAACACAAAGGGATTCAGTTTTATTTAGACTCTGCGGATAATCTACCCACAGGTGTGCATGGTGATGAACGACGATTGCGGCAAATCTTACTGAACTTATTGGGCAATGCGATCAAATTCACGGATCAGGGTAGCGTCACCTTAAAATGTAGGGGCGAACCTGCGTGTTCGCCCCAAACGGGTTCACCCCAAACGGCTTCACCCCAAACATGTTCATCCCAAACGTGTTCGCCCCAAACCAGTTCGCCCCAAAATGATTTTTATCTCGATTTCAAAATAGAAGACACTGGTGTTGGTATCTCTCCCGAAAATCTGGAGAGTATTTTTGAACCCTTTAAACAAGTTGGAGAACAAGAACGTCAAGCTAAGGGAACAGGTTTAGGATTAGCCATCAGCAAGAATTTAGTTGAATTGATGGGCGGGCAGTTGCACGTCAACAGTCAAATCAATATCGGTACTCAATTTGGGTTTGAATTAGCGTTGCCAGTTATTAATTATAATCAAGCCCAAGTCACCCAACAACAAATTATTGGCATGAAAGGTGACTCGCCCAAAATATTAGTCGTAGATGATAATTTGTACAATCAAACCGTACTGGTTGACTTACTTTCACCCTTGGGTTTTTATGTTGAACAGGCTAAGAATGGGCGCGAAGGATTAGAAAAAGCCATCAAATGGCAACCCGATGTGATTATCACCGATTTAATCATGCCAGAAATGGACGGTTTTGAATTAATTCGCCAATTGCGCCAATCCCCGCTATTGAAAGAAAAGATTATCATTGCAAGTTCAGCCAGCGTGTACGATGCAGACAAAAAGAGGAGTTTTACCGTTGGTAGTAACACATTTCTGCCTAAACCGATACAACTCGAAACGCTTTTTGAGCAATTACAACACCATCTTAATCTCACTTGGGTATACTCCGATAAGACTCAAGAAACTGCCGAAGAAAACCAAGTTACCCAGATGGTATTACCCCCAGTAGCCGAATTAGAGAAACTCTATGAGTTAACCCTAATGGCAGACATTGATGAACTGAAAGAACAAGCAATCATTTTAGCGGAATCGGATGTTTCGTTAAAACCCTTTGTCACCAAAATGCAATCCTTCCTTAAAAAGTATAAAGTGGATGAATTGAGTGAATGGCTTGAAGAAAAAATGACGGATACCTAATAAATAGCAAATTGCTTGGAATGCATGTTATTTTGCGAGATTGGAATGCATGTTATTTTGCGAGATTGGAATGCATGTTATTTTGCAATATTGGAGTGCAAAATTTATTTTGCGAGATTGGAGTGCAAAATTTATTTTGCGAGATTGGAGTACAAAATTTATTTTGCGAGATTGGAGTGCAAAATTTATTTTGCGAGATTGGAGTACAAAATTTATTTTGCAATATTGGAGTACAAAATTTATTTTGCAATATTGGAGTGCAAAATTTATTTTGCGAGATTGGAGTGCAAAATTTATTTTGCGAGATTGGAGTACAAAATTTATTTTGCGAGATTGGAGTGCAAAATTTATTTTGCGAGATTGGAGTGCAAAATTTATTTTGCGAGATTGGAGTGCAAAATTTATTTTGCGAGATTGGAGTGCAAAATGACGGCAAAATAAATTTTGCACTCCAAAATGACGGCAAAATAAATTTTGCACTCCAAGATTACTGCAAAATAAATTTTGCACTCCAAGATCACGGCAAAATAAATTTTGCACTCCAAGATCACGGCAAAATAAATTTTGCACTCCACTGCAAAATAACAGGCATTCCAAGAACACTGGAGAGATAACCAATGTCCCCTAAAATTTTAATTGTAGATGATGAACCAAACAATTTAGACGTACTGCATCATTGTTTGCAGGAAGCCGGCTTTAAAGTGCTGGCAGTTGAAAGTGGAGAAGCGGCCCTCAAACGGGTTAACCACATCAAACCTGATCTCATTCTGTTGGATGTGATGATGCCAGGAATAGATGGCTTTGAAACTTGCCGCCGTTTGAAAAAGAAAGAAGTCACGAAAAATACGCCCATTATTTTTATAACGGGCAAAACGGATTCCGTTGATAAAATTAAAGGCCTTGAAATCGGCGCAGTTGATTACATTAGCAAACCCTTCCAAGCTGTAGAGGTAGTCGCTCGTGTCAACAAACATTTAACTATCAGCAATTTGCAAAAACAATTAGAAGCCAAAAATGCACAATTGCAAGACTATGTTTACCATCTTGAGAGTTTAGCCGCTCTAGGGAAAGCCACCAATGAAACACAGAATGTGGCTGACATGATGGAGAATGCCATGAAGGTGACTTTATCGGTATTCAACTGTGATCGCGCTTTGCTCCTATACCCCGCCGATCCGAATGCACCGAATTGTCGTGTACCAATAGAGGTTACAAAACCAGAATACCTCAGCACTCAAAATACAGAGATTCCAATATCCCCAGAGATATCAGAAGCAATCAGAAAGACTTTGTCAGCAACAGGGCCGATTGCCTTCGGGCCTGAGTCTGAACACAAAGTCCCCTCCCTCATTGCCAAACAGTTTTCCGTTCAATCCGAACTCTGTTTAGCCATCCATCCCAAAATTGGCAAACCGTGGCTATTTGGATTGCAGCAATGTTCTGATGAACGAATCTGGACAAAAAACGAACTCAATCTTTTCCGCGAATTCGGACAGCACATTGCAGTAAGCTTGGGACTCTCCATTTCTTTTGAAGAACTGGCAAAGAGTGAAAAACGGTTATCCCGTAAGCGTTATCATAGTTTTATAGGTGCTTCTAAACCAATGCAAACGATTTACCTTATGATTGATAACGTCGCAACCAGTAAAGCATCCATTTTGATTACGGGCGAAACGGGCACAGGTAAAGAACTGTGTGCAGAAGCGATTTATCAGGAAAGTCAACGAGCGGATAAGCCTTTTATTGTCTGCAATTGCGCCGCTATCACAGAAAATTTGCGGGAATCCCATTTATTTGGTCATGTAAAAGGGGCTTTTACAGGAGCGATTAAAGATCAAAAAGGGCTAGTCTCTCAAGCGAATGGAGGCACTTTATTCTTGGATGAAATTGGAGAACTATCCCTTTCAACGCAAAGTGCCTTATTGCGTTTTGTGCAAACAAAGACTTTTTCTCAAGTGGGCAGCCATAAAGTAGAGAAAGTGGATGTTCGTTTAGTTTGTGCGACTAATCGGAATTTGGCGGCCGAAGTCAAAGCTGGGCGATTTAGAGAGGATCTGTATTATCGTATTAGCACGATAGAGATCAAATTACCCGCTTTACGTCAACGTGGGCAAGATATTTTACAGTTGGCGAAATTTTTTATGCATCAGTTTGCGACAGAAGAAGAGAAAGAGTTTCAGGATTTGAGTGCTGACGCGAAGAAAAAGTTATTGAGTTATGAATGGCCCGGTAATGTACGGCAATTGCAGAATACGATTCATCAATCGGTGGTATTAAATAAGGGTGAAGTGATTACTGCCGAGATGATTAGCACACGAAAGAATGAGGAAATTCACCACAAGATTGCTACACCGCCTTCTATACCCAATACTGATTCATCTCAAAAAATAACCTCTTCAGATATTGTAACCGTGAATAGATTTTGTGCTTTTAAAGAGATTGAAAAAGAGGTGATTAGTAAAGCCATTGAACATTGCGATGGCAATGTCACACAAGCCGCTAAGTTATTGGAAATTAGTAAAGCCAGTATCTTTAATAAATTGAAACAGTATAAGGAATCCCCCAGATAAGGAATGATCACTAAATAATTTCCTGTTTTACAAAACAGGAATTACTGTGTAATTCCATTTGCCCAAATTTTCGCATTCCCCCAACCCCGAAGGGGTTGAATGTGAATAGCCCCAGGTGGAACCTGGGGTTCCTATAAAACGGGTTTTCACGCTAAAGTATAGCGAAGCGAACCGAAGGTCAGCGAAGCTAAACTTTAGCGTGAAAAGTTATTTCGTGACCATTCCTAAATGAGTTAACGCCATATTCAAATGGTTATAACTCATTGATTAATCAAATAAAATGATTAATTAGCCCGAAAGAACGCAAGAGACACCAAAGACGCAAAAGAACGCAAATTTGTTAAGGCCTCTTTAGGGTTCTTTAGCGTCTTTAGCGTCTTTAGCGTCAAAGCGCGTTTATTTTTCTGTTTTTAGTATTTAAAATTTCGCGATTTGATTAACCGAATAGAGAGATAACAGATGAAGCCTAAAATTTTAATTGTAGATGATGAACCAAACAATTTAGACGTACTGCATCATTGTTTGCAGGAAGCCGGCTTTAAAGTGCTGGCAGTTGAAAATGGAGAAGCGGCCCTCAAGCGAGTTAATTATATCAAACCTGATCTCATTTTGTTGGATGTGATGATGCCGGGAATGGATGGCTTTGAAACTTGCCGCCATTTGAAAAAGAATGAAGTGACGAAAGATACGCCCATTATTTTTATAACGGGCAAAACGGACTCCGTTGATAAAGTTAAAGGCCTTGAAATCGGCGCAGTGGATTACATTAGCAAACCGTTCCAAGCTGTAGAGGTAGTCGCTCGTGTCAACAAACATTTGACTATCAGCAATTTGCAAAAACAACTTGAAGCCAAAAATGCACAATTGCAAGACTCTGTTTACCATCTTGAGAGTTTAGCGACTCTGGGGAAAGCCACTAATGAGGCACAGAATGTCGCTGAAATGATGGAAAATGCCATGAAGGTGACTTTGGCCGTGTTCAACTGTGATCGCGCCTTGCTCCTATACCCCGCCGATCCGAATGCACAGAATTATCGTGTACCAATAGAGGTAACAAAACCAGAATACATCAGCACTCAAAATACAGATATCCCGATGGAACCGGAGATATCAGAAGCGCTCAAAGAGACTTTGTCAGCAACAGGGCCGATTGCCTTCGGGCCCGAGTATGAACACAAAATTTCCTCCCTAATTGCCAAACAGTTTTCCGTTCAATCCGAACTCTGTTTAGCCATCAAGCCAAAAATTGGCAAACCGTGGCTATTTGGATTGCAGCAGTGTTCTGATGATCAAATTTGGACAGAAAACGAACTCTTTTCCGCGAATTTGGATATCACATTGGTGTCAGTTTGGGACTCTCCATTTCTTTTGAAGAACTTCAAAAAAGTGAAGAACGCTTATCCCGTGAACGTTATCATGATCTGATAGGCGCTTCTATGTCAATGCGAACAGTCTATCAAATGATTGATAAGGTAGCGACGAGTAAAGCACCCATTTTAATTACGGGCGAAACGGGCACCGGTAAAGAATTGTGTGCAGAGGCCATTTATAAAGAAAGCCAACAAGCGGATAAGCCTTTTATTATCTGTAATTGCGCCGCGATTGCAGAAAGTTTGCGGGAATCGCATTTATTTGGTCATGTCAAAGGGGCTTTTACAGGAGCGGTTAATGAGCAAACCGGGCTAGTCTCTAAAGCGAAAGGGGGCACTTTATTTTTAGACGAAATTGGAGATATCCCCCTTTTAACGCAAGCAACCTTATTGCGTTTTATGCAAACCAAGACTTTTTCAAAAGTGGGCAGCCATAAAATAGAACAGCTAGATGTCCGTTTCATCTGCGCGACTAATCGGAATTTGTTGACAGAGATAAAAGCAGGGCTGTTTAGGGAGGATCTGTATTATCGTATTTGCACGATTGATCTCAAATTACCCGCTTTACGTGAACGGGGGCAAGATATTTTATTGCTGGCTCAGTTTTTTCTGCATAAATTTGTTAAAGAGGAGCAAAAATATTTTCGGGGTTTTAATGCAGAAGCTGAAAAAAAGTTATTGAGTTATGAATGGCCCGGTAATGTACGGCAATTGCAGAATATTATTTATAATGTAGTGGTATTAAATCAGGGTGAAGTGGTTACCGCCGAAATGTTGAATGTCATACCCAATGATTCATCTAACTCATTGAATAATCAAGAAAATTCGTTATCAAGCCGAGTACTCACTTCTGATAATGTTATTCGCCCTTTTAGAGAAATTGAAGAACAAGTCATTCGTCAAGCAATTGATTATTGCGAGGGCAATGTCACACGAGCGGCAAAGTTATTGGAAATTGGTAAAACGACTATTTTTAATAAGCTGAAACAGTATAACCAATCCTCTGATAAGTGATGGCGAAGTAAACATCTAGCCCCCTTTGAAAAATTCATAATATTGTCGGGGGCCAGATTGATGTTGAAGATGATTAATCGAGATCAGCGCCGTCATGATAATCAGTGCAATCAGCGTTCTATCTACAAAAATCATAATACCTAAAAATGGAGGGTTCAGTCATGAGCCCTTATTGGAGAGCTTCTGCACCGATCACCGAAAATAAAAGCGGTTCAGAATCAGGCATCAGCTTCATATCGACTTTATACCGAACGATCCCATCCTCAATAGGCACATCAACACAGGGAAAATGGACATTACCATTAGTGGGTGAAAACGAGGCCTTACATGCGGCTATTCCTGCTTCATATCCAGCCTTATATCCCGCATCGTATCCAGATTGAGGAGAGGTAGGTGAACCATTACAGTTTACCTGCGCGTCACTCTTAGAAAACCACCCTGTATCCGGTGCCGTGTCAGCGCCTATTGTGCCACCATAGTGATGAAAGGTTTCAAAATAAAAGGGCGTTGTCTGGGTAATGGCCGTTAAACCCGCAAAAGCGGATTTCTTAACAGAGAGTGTAATAGTATTCCCCTCAACACGCGTTTCTATTATGCCGTCATGTTGCTCATTGCCATGCTCCAATATTTTGCGCCCTTCTTCTTGGATTGAGCCTTGTGTGGCAGCCGCTTCACCAACCGGTTTGATTTTGCTGATGGCTAAACTAAAATCGTCATTATCGCGTTTGTGGTTTTGATTCGCATCAAACCAAACGGCCCAGCTATATTCAATGCCACCACTTCCGGAGTTTGGATGGTTGAACGGCAGTTGCGTCAACGACTCCCCTACAGTGATTGTTGCTGTAATGGTGTCATCGGTGACAGTGACACCGACTTCTTGTAAATCAGTGACGGGATAGGGAATATCATTTGCCGCATCCGTGAAAGAAATGGGCGCATCAGCAAACCCCGGTGGCGTTGCCAATACTCCCAATGATAATCCAATGGCTAGATTTAGTTTATTCATTTGTCAATTTCCTTTATTAATCATTTAAAAAAGTCACAATCAATGTAGGGTGGGTAACGTGTTTTTGTTGCCCACCAATCAATCCATGTAGGGTGGGTAACGTGTTTTTGTTGCCTGCCCCATTTTGATCAATGTAGGGTGGGTAACGTGTTTTTGTTGCCCACCTTAAACTCAATGTAGGGTGGGTAACGTGTTTTTGTTGCCTGCCCCATTTTGATCAATGTAGGGTGGGTAACGTGTTTTTGTTGCCCACCTTAAACTCTACTCATCTTGTGCTGGGTTATAAATGAAGTCCTGATATAGCCACTTCCCCCCACTAAAGGCCCAGACTCGAACCGAAATAGCAGAACCATCAGTCGGTAAACCGGTAGCATTATCAGTTGCCTCCGCTAACTCGCTACTATCGTAATAATCGTTACGACCGGCACTGGTGCCGATTTGGAGCCAATAGCTTGTCGCCCCATCAGCACTCCATGAAAATGATTGGCTTGCCGTTGTCAATGGCGTGTCAACGCTCGGTAATGTCATGGTAGGCGGTGTAGGCTCAGCACTACCCGGCACATCCGCCGCCGTATAGCTCTGGTCGAGCTTTTCCCATTTACCATTCTGTTTGTACCAGTATCGCACATGAAACAGTTGCCCGTTGGCTGGTATCGTCGTTACCGTTTGCTCTAAGACATCAGATGCTAACTCGCCTGAATCAAAATGGTCGTTGCGGCCAGTCGTGGAGCCAACTTGCAGCCAATAGTTCGCGGCTCCCACATCAGTCCACGAAAAGATTGGCGAAGCTTCAGTTAGTTAAAGTAGCCTCGTTAGCCGGCGTTATGGTAGGAGGTGTTGAGCTACCACCCCCATCAATATTCGCGGCGGTGAATGGCTTGTCAACAGACTCCCATTTGGCATCTTGTTTCTGCCAGATGCGCACATGCACGGTGGAGCCATCGGTCGGCAGGTTGTTCACATCACGACTGGTTTCGTCGGGGGGAATTAGGCCACTATCAAAAAGATCGTTGCGGCCCTCGTCTGTGCCTAATTGTAGCCAGTAGTTGGTTGCACCAGTGTTGGCCCAAGAAAACGTGTCGCTGGAAGCGGTGAGTGTGGCATTCGCAGGAGTAGAAATGTTTAGAGTGTTATTAGGCGCAGACGGGCAAGTTGTTGGAAGCAGTCCGAGGGTGGATGACAAGGTCACTTCTCCCCGCGTGTCCGCCACGCCATAGGTGAACGTCACCGGTGGCGTGTCCCCCCACGCCTCCGGTGCGGATGCGGAGCTAAGTCGGGCCCAGAATGTAGGCGGTGTGGAGGCAGAGTAGGTATAGTGCTTCAGAATGAGTTCAAAAGGTGACGAGTGATTCTCGGCGAGGGCATCGAGTGCTTGTGCAGTTGGATATTCTGCGTTACAGGTCGCCGCATTCACTGTGGTGAAAAAGTTATATTTTTTTCGCACAGTTCGCTCAGCGGTGGTTTGGAAAACCAATTTGAAGCCGATTCTTGCGGCGGGAGGTATCATGCAAAGGCCGTAAGGTGTACGGATGGCAGAATAGGATTTGAAGTGCCACGATTTGGAGATAAGCTGATAAGAGTCAGGAGTGCAATTTTGCAACTCGTTAGGGGAAGCGTCCGTTCCCAATCGATAAATTGTCGCGTGCGAGTCAAAAGCCGCCGTACTCAATACCGAAGCGACCCCCAACGCAAGGAACTTCGCTTCCAACGGCAGTTTAGTCGAGTCAATTTGACGCGGAAAATTATGAAATTCCTCATTTTCCGTCAATCGACCCTCTAAACCCGCTTTCGCCCACCGCTGCCAACGCGATACATACTCCCCAACACGGTGTTTATCCGCGCCTTGCTCGTAAAGCCGGTGGATGCGTGCATCACGGCGTTGCAGTGAAACCTTACCCATAGTCAATGACTCAGGCGTTAAATGATACCCCAAAAAATCTACCCCGCGCTGACTCCGCCCGATAAACGTCTTATCGTAAGCTTTTGTCAGTTTGTGCTGATTCAAAATCAGGTTAACCTTTTTTACCGCAACATTCAACTTCCAGCGTGTCGGGGTAATAATAATCCAATCATCCATAAAGCGGGCATAAAACCACTCTCGTCCTTCAAACGCCTCATCCAACGGCTGCAAATACACCGCCGCCATCAACGGCGACAACGGACAACCCAAACTAATTCCCAATTCGCGTTCATAATAATTACCCCCATCATAAACCGTGCGTTTCAGATATTGCCAAGTTAAACGCAATAGATAATTCTCATTAGGCATTAACGCTTGCATTTGGTTATACAAAATGAAATGGTCAATGTGGGCATAATAACCCTTGACATCGGTTTTCATAACCCACGAATCCGGATTATCCCGCACAAAATCACGGGTCTTACGCACGGCCTTTTTAATCCCACCCCGGCCCTCTAAATGATGGCAGCAAGTAGGAAAACTGTCGCTGAGATGGTCTTTCAATACCAAACTCATGGCTTTAAGGACCAAACGATCCTGCGACTCCCAAACTTCCAAAGTCTCTGCCTCGCCCAGTTTATTCGTGGTGCTTACCGTTGTCAGCGGATTAAAACAATATTCCCCTGATTTGAGCTTATTAGCCAATTGCCCCAAATCGGGTTCATACTGCGGATATTCAGATTGCAACCAAGTGGCGGCTGCTTGTAATGTTTCTATGGAACTGACTCGTTCCAGTAAGGGTTGAGTTTTCATAATATTAAATACCTCAAAATGTTAAATCCGTAAGAACTACAAGGATTTGATATAAGAAAGGATAAACCAATAACTACATGGATTTGATATAAGAAAGGATAAACCAATAACTACATGGATTTGATATAAGAAAGGATAAAGCATTATCTTTGCTTATACCAAATCTTTGTTGTTATTTCCGTGGCAAATCCCGGTATCTAGCTTTATCCTTGCTTATAGCAAATCCTTGTATACTGTACATGGGCATAACTTAAACTTTTTCAGATCAATTTGGTGGGCAACAAAAACACGTTACCCACCCTACAACTCCCTAAAGTCATTTTAAAAAAAGTTAAGTTTATCGCCTCGTTGAGTATAGTTATTTTTATCCTTGCTTATACCAAATCCTTGTAGTTATTTTTATCCTTGCTTATACCAAATCCTTGTAGTTATTTTCTAGCACGATACAAATTAACATCAACAACTTTAATACACTTCTGTACATCTAACACCCCCTCCAAGAAATCATTCAATTTCTCAACTTCTGGCAAAGGTTGCTGGATAACCTCTTTATACTTAACATAAATAACCTCTATATTATTTTGCTTGCGTAGCCAAACTTGAATCCGATGCAATTGTTGTTGAAAAGTCTGGGCTAACTTATCACTAT
>Ga0233403_10000747_pt1 | contig 15601 bp, 13 predicted proteins | sample Na_oxic_1_MG_FD_179866 | JGI IMG/M metagenome (GOLD analysis project Ga0233403, IMG submission 179866) | Seawater microbial communities from Saanich Inlet, British Columbia, Canada - Na_oxic_1_MG | ecosystem: Environmental > Aquatic > Marine > Inlet | place: Canada: British Columbia | collected...
GTTGAATGTGAATAGCCCCAGGTGAAACCTGGGGTGTGCGGAAAAAAATCTCCCCAACCCCCAAGGGGTTGAATGTCGTTGTGCCAAAATTAAAGGTTGGGGCGTTGGTTTTCCACCCCACCCCAGGTTTCACCTGGGGCTATTCACATTCAACCCCTATCGGGGTTGGGGATTTATAATATCATGATAACCAATTTAATATTAAATCGGTGGGCAACCACGTTACCCACCATTGCTGGCCTACATAATCATAAATTGACAGAAAATTGAAAATTGAAAATAAGATTTGGTTAAATGGACGACAGCCTGGCCGCTTCATATAATCACAATTTGAAAATTGAAAATAAGATTTGGTTAAATGGACGACAGCCCGGCCACTTCATATAATCACCAATTGAAAATTGAAAATAAGACTTGGTTAAATGGACGACAGCCTGGCCGCTTCATATAATCACCAATTGAAAATTGAAAAGAAGACTTGGTTAAATGGACGACAGCCCGGCCACTCAATAGTAACATTCCTATATTTTTGTCCCATTTTGAGTGTCAGTAAAAGGACTTATATGGTTAAAAATACAATTTAATAAGAAAGGAATCTCTAACGGAATACAACTTAATGAACTATAACGCAATAATTGTCTGAATCATAAACTTCGTTCCGAAGTCATTTGCTGAATTTGAGAATTAACAGAATATGAGTACAACGGATTAGGGAATATCACTGCTTGATGAGCGTTTTATTTTTTATAATTATTAATTTAATTAGCGGATGAGAGTTCAAATCACAATCCATCGGTTTATTTCCCTAATCCGTTGTACTAATTCTAATAATGTCCTTTAAACGATGAAATCTCAATGACATGTTCATTTTCATAAATGGTATAAATCATCCGGTCTTTATGATTAACCCGCCGGCTATACACTTCTTTATCAAAATATTTGAGCTGTTCTGGTTTTCCGATTCCGCTTCTTGGATCGATAGCTGTGGCTCTGACAAGATCAAAACATTTGAGATAATCTTTTTTGGAGTTCTTTCTAAACCAATCCAGATATTCTTCAGCATTGAACAAGATATTAAATCTTGTCAGTCATTCAAAACATTACCAATTGTCTTGTTTTGGGCTGTAAGTGATTTATTGTCAGTTCTTTCTATAAGGTTTCTTGGACTTCTTCCCAATCGTTTTTCTCTATCATAATAACAGTAGCCTGAGCAAAAAGGATTAACCTTTCATCACTCTTTTTCATAGTTTTTGTACTAGATTAGTTGATGCTTTCGGTAAATTTAATAGTTAATGCGTTCATTAAAAATCTTTAATTTGACAACCTAAAATGGAGACTTTAAGATTATATCTATAAGAAAACATTGAAACTGGAGAGTAGAATGAAAACATTAACAGTTATTGATTTATTTTCGGGTTGTGGAGGTTTATCTTATGGATTGTATCAGGCCAATTTTAAAATTTTGGCCGGTATTGATAAATGGGAAACGGCATTAAAAACTTTCCAAATCAATCATAAAGAGGCGCTCACAATTTGTACTGACTTAACTCAATTCAAACCACAAAAATTAATGAAACAGCTTGGCCTTAATCAAGGTGACTTGGATTGTCTTGTTGGTGGCCCGCCGTGTCAAGGCTTTTCTAAAAATGTACCCGCTGCTTATCGCTTTTTAGCGGATCCACGCAATTTATTATTTAGAAACTATTTGAATTGGGTAAAGGAGTTATATCCTAAAATTGTTTTAATGGAAAATGTGGCCCCTATTTATAATGCTTATGGGGGTGCAGTTCGTCATGAAATAATCGAAACGCTTGAAAAACGGGGATATAAAGTAAAAGTAAAGGTTTTATGGGCGCATGATTATGGTGTACCACAACGTCGTCAACGCTGTTTTTTCTTTGCTTCGAGAACGGGCATTTCGCCCTATTTTCCTGAACCCACTTTTGCTCAGAAAGTGGAAAATACCCTCTTTGAAATCAAACAACAGCACCGTTCTGCTTGGTTTGCCATTTCTGATTTGCCGGTTTTACAAAATGGTGAGGGTTATGAACCAATAGCTTATGATATGCCGCCACAAAATGATTATCAAAAGATAATGCGAGAGAATAGTCCTATTTTGTGGGACCATATAACCCGTCAATTAAAAGATAAGCAATTTGCACGCATTTCTTCTCTAAAAGCGGGAGAAGGTATTAAGGATTTACCCCCTGAAATTCGTCCAAAGGCTGGTTATAGCGGTGCGTATGGTAGGCTTGATTTTGAAATGGTGGCACCAACCATCACAAGATGGGTATTTCATCCCGGTTCAGGAAGATTTTGTCATCCCAGAGAAGTGCGTCTTATCACGATTCGGGAAGCTGCCAGAATTCAATCATTTCCTGATGAGTTTCGATTTACCGGTACCTATATTGACAAGTCACACCAAATTGGCAATGCTGTTCCACCTCTATTAATGCGTGTTTTTGCAAAACATATTAGAGCTTGTTTAACTGATTCAATAGTAGACTCACAACTTGATCGGGTGCCAGTCGGTGAAGATTAAGTGGAAAAATAAGCGTTTCTGTCGGTAAATAAAATCTTTCAAAGAGTTGTTTTTGATTAGGATACCATCTAAAAACACAAAATCCGTCACTGATACGGATACCTTGTAAACCGGTTCGGGTTTCATTAGTCCATATCCATTTCAGCTGACGGTTATCATAAATGGCAAGTTCGTCTTCAAAAAAAGCGAAATGCCTTCTATCTAAAGATTTTAATAAAACGCAAATTCGATTGTCCTGAACCCCTTGTGTTTTTGAATCGGAAAATACTTTATCATACCAATGTTTCAATAAAGCCTCTCCTAAGTGTTGTGGTTTTGAATTGAGGTTTAAAGCTTCAAAGCCTAAAGCCCTACTTTTTTTAAATATATCTGCTCGTTGTATGACTAATTCAAATTCAGTCGGTGGATTAAGCGATTTTTGCACAGCTTTTGCAGACCAACCAATGGCTTGTTCCTGATCAACAACGTCGAAGAGAAGTTTCTTTCGAGTATGAATGAGTGGATCTCTAATCGGTATATTTTTAGTGTATGCGAAAATAGCTTCCCATATAAAATCAGTTATATCGTGAATAAAGGGTATGGCGTAGGCCGCTTGAATACCATCAATTAAACGTTTTTGTTCTTTTGAGTTGAGATTATACATAGGACATCATGATAAAAGCGATACAGTGGGCAACACTCGAAGCTCACCCGGTATTAGACAATTAATAATTTTAACAGATTAGCATCATTCCATAACTCGTTTTATTTTAAACAGATTAAATCTACATAATATAATAAAGAGAATCTCTGATGGAATACAACTTAATGAACTATAAATAACGCAATAATTGTCTGAATCTGAATTTGCCGGATTTGAGAATTAATCGTTTGAATCTGAATTTGCCGGATTTGAAAATTAACAGAATAAAAACCAAATCCTACCAACTCCATTCTGAAAATTCTGATTCAGACAGATTAACCGGATAAACCTTAAAACCGAAAAATCCGGTCAATCCTTTAATCCTACACATCCTGATTCAGACATTATGAAATAACTTCACAGTTAGGCACTGCTTTTTTAAACTTGTCTATCTCTAAATCGCTGATTTTATTTTTACCGCACCGCAATCTATGCAAATTCGTCAAGGCGCGTAGCGGTTCTAAATCGCTGATTGGATTTCCCCAGCAACTCAATTTATGCAAATTAGTCAAAGCCCGTAGCGGTTCTAAATCGCTGATTTGATTTTCATTGCACTCCAATATCTGCAAATTCGTCAAGTTGTGTAGCGGTTCTAAATCGCTGATTTGATTTCCCCAGTAAGACAATTTCTGCAAGTTCGTCAAAGCACGTAGCGGTTCTAAATCGCTGATTTCATTAAAACTGCAATCCAATTTCTGCAAATTCGTTAAAGCACGTAGCGGTTCTAAATCGCTGATTTGATTAAAACTGCAATCCAATTCCTGCAAATTCGTCAAGGCGCGTAGCGGTTCTAAATCGCTGGCGATTTTATTTGAAGAGCAAAACAATATCTGCAAATTCGTCAAGGCACGTAGCGGTTCTAAATCGTTGATGTTATTCAGACTGCAATCCAATGTCAGCAACTTCGTCAAAGCGCGTAGTGGTTCTAAATCGCTAATTTGATTATAATGGCAATGCAAGTACTGCAATTTCGTTAAAGCGCGTAGTGGTTCTAAATTGCTAATTTGATTTGAATTGCAATGCAATGTCTGCAAGTTTGTCAAAGTGCGTAGCGGTTCTAAATCTCTAATCTTACTATTGTATAAGCTTAATTTCTGCAAATTAACGATTTTTTCTAAATCGCTATCACTCGGTTCAACATCAATCTTAATGGCTTTCTTGAAAACCATTTTCCAATTATCATCCAATTGTTCCCACCATTTTCTATTGTCCATCTATACCTCCTTAAAAGATTAAATACCCGCCCAATTACGCTTGCAATTTTGGCAGGGCTGCCAAGACTTGTGTTAATTGGACATTAACCAATTGCGCCCAATCAGCAAAACGTTGGCTAAAGTCAAGGAATTGGGCATAATGGGTTTGTGTCACCGATTCAATCTGTTGCAAACGTTCTAATTGTTGCCCCAGTTGTGCGACTTCACCAAATTGTCTTTCAGCAAGGGCTTGATTTAATTCCGATTCCAAGCCTTGCGAAAATTCACTTTCCACATTGCTTTTAAATAGTGTTCGCCAAAAACTGCGTTGATTTGCTGCTAAGCCGCTACTTATCGCTGCTAACGCATAGCCATAACTGTCTTGAAAATTCTTAGCGATTTCAGAATGAGTAAACGTGAATTTTTGTTTCAGTAAATCCAGGGCTTTTTCGGTGCCAGTGGTACCGGCGAGAATTTTTATGATGGCACTGCTCAGTAATGATGAAACGCCTTGGTGTAAAATTGTTGTGGTTGACATCATATTAATTAAAGTCAATTGTAAATTTGGATTTTAAACTAACCGATTGTTTTCGGTTTTTAATACAGTACGAATGCAATTGAAGTGGCAATACGTTTTTCAGTTAGCACCGGTCAGATATAGCGTTTTCCGATTGAATAAACTACATTATTAAAGCGCACAACCCCGATAGGGGTTGAATGTGAAGAGCAAGAGGTGAAACCTGGGGTGGGTGTGCGGAAAAAAACCTCCCCAACCCCCAAGGGGTTGAATGTCGTTGTGCCACCCCCCCGGCACCCCCCAGGTTTCACCGCTGGCTCTTAACATTCAACCCCTATCGGGGTTGGGGATTTAGAATATCATGATAACCAATTTAATATTAAATCGGTGGGCAACCACGTTACCCACCATTGCTGGACTACATAATCATAAATTGACAGAAAATTGAAAATTGAAAATAAGAGTTGGTTAAATGGACGACAGCCCGGCCACTTCATATAATCACAATTTGAAAATTGAAAATAAGAGTTGGTTAAATGGACGACAGCCCGGCCACTTCATATAATCACAATTTGAAAATTGAAAATAAGACTTGGTTAAATGGACGACAGCCCGGCCGCTTCATATAATCACCAATTGAAAATTGAAAATAAGATTTGGTTAAATGGACGACAGCCCGGCCACTTCATATAATCACAATTTGAAAATTGAAAATAAGACTTGGTTAAATGGACGACAGCCCGGCCACTCAATAGTAACATTCCTATATTTTTGTCCCATTTTGAGCGTATATGGTTAAAAATATTTTTTTGGAATCACTAGACATTATACCGATTTAAATAATGTTCGAGATTCCTTCGTTCTGCGTACCTTGCACCGGCACTCGTGCAAGGTACGCCTGGAACGAAAGAGAAATTAAGTATTTTATAGACACCTGATTTATTTTTAGATAGGTCCGGTGTGAATGGGTATGTGGGCAAGCTTTCGTTACCACGATTTTATTGAGTACTCTTCAATTCGGGGATTTAAAAATGTTAACAGATTTATGCGTACTTACATAGATTATTTACATATATTATTTTTTGGGAAGTCCCTTTATTGACTTTTTGGTTGCCAAGGCAACGAGATAGTAAAGCAACTCCCTTCACCCACGGAACTCTCGACCGATATGCTGCCGCCGTGCATTTCGGTCAAACGACAAACCAAAGACAAACCTAAGCCAGTGCCTTCTTGCGCTCTGCTCAGACTACCATCGAGTTGCACAAAGGGTTCAAAAAGGTATTTCATATCTTTCTCAGCAATGCCAATACCGGTGTCAAAAACACGGAAGTGAACGACTTGGGCTTCACCTTCTACTTCTAATCTAATAGAACCGCCTTTTTGGGTAAACTTAATCGCATTGGAGAGTAGGTTAACAAGGATTTGTGTTAAGCGACGTTCATCGGCTTGAATGGTGTTTATAGCGTAGTCTAACGTAAAAGTCACCCGAATTTGTTTTTTAAATGCAGCTTCCTTTATCATGCCTAGACTGGCTTGACAAATTTTATTCACCGAAACGGCGTTGATTTCTAACGTTAATTTGTTGGCTTCGATTTGAGATAAATCAAGAATATCATTGATTAATGACAGTAGGTGATGACCGCTATCTTCCAGGATATGCAGGAATTTGCGTTGCTTATCATTGATTGGGCCATAAATTTCTTCTAAAAAGGATTCACTAATGCCCAAAATCGCATTCAGCGGCGTGCGTAATTCGTGGCTCATGTTGGCCAGAAATTCATCTTTGAGTCGAGCAGCCTGAGCCAGTTTGGTATTCGCATCACTTAATGCCATCATGTGCTCTGCCAATGCGTTTCGTTCGGCTTGCAAAGACTGTTCTATTTGTTGGCGTTGTTTGATTTCCTGTTGTAACAGATCATTTTGCCGGGCGTGTTGCTGTTGCAATTGGTGTAGCTTCAAATGGGTATTAATACGAGCCAGTGCTTCTTCATGGTCAAACGGTTTGGTGATGTAATCGGCGGCGCCTAACTCAAAACCTTTCAGCTTATCAAGGAGTTCGGTCCGTGCGGTGGAAAAAATGATAGGGATGTTTTTAGTTTGGTCATTATTTTTGAGTCTTTTACAAACTTCAAAGCCATCCATTTTGGGCATAAGTATGTCTAGCAAGATCAAATCTGGCATAGCCAACTCGATCTGTTCAAGACCACCAATCCCATCGTTAGCCACTAACACTTTGATACCTTTGTCGTTCAAAAAAGCCGACAATAATCGAATCTCAAATGGGCTATCATCAATAATTAAAATCGTATCCATCATGGGCTATCTGTTTTTCGTCTAGTTGTCCAGAAACGTGTCCAGCTAAAAATCTGGGAAAATTTTCAAAATAGCTGAAAAGTTGTCATTCTGTCATTACCATCCAGGAACAAACCGCTTGAACTATGATGTCCACTTGAGACTCATCAATCGGAGCATCAGGGGGCATATTGGGTGATTCTATTAATAGACGTCCTGATTGTGTCCAATCAAAGCCTTGTGGATCATGTTTGGTTAACCAGGCTAACCATTTTTCTCCGCTGAGTCCGGCACAAGCTTCGCGTCCATAATATTGGATGGCCACACGTCGTAGTAAAATAGATAAAAAGGTGATTTGTTCACGGGGGGGCGCGTTGATGGGGCGCAATGCTAACCATTTTTGTTGCGATTTTTGCTGCCATTCATGCGACGGTTTTTTGCGTCGCCGATAAATCAGTCGGCCTACAATTAGAGACGTTAATAATATCAGAGCGAGTAATACCAGCAACCAGAACGGGGCGAACGGCCACCATGATAGGTTTTCTAAGCTGGCTATGTTATCTGGTTGAATAGTATTTTTAATAGGGTATTTGGCAAACATTTTATGATTGATTAAAAAAACCGATTTTTGGACTTGACTCGGAATTTTCAGGTTGGTGAAGTTTCGGAAGAAAACGGCAAGAAGGAAGGATGGTGGGCTGCTAAGCGATAGAACAGTCTTATGTTTTGAGAACGATCACCCGCTTGCCCACCCTACTCTCTTCTAAAAAAGGTTTATTGCTGAGCTGCTTTTTGTTCAAGCAATTTCTGTAACGGACCAATCAAATCCATTGGTATTGGAAATACAATCGTGTGAGCCTTGTTTCCAGACGCGATGTCACTCATCGTCTGTAAATAGCGCAATTGGATAGCCTGTGGCTGTTTTGACAGAATATTAGCCGCTTGCAACAATTTATCGGCGGCTTGAAGTTCACCATCGGCGTGGATGACTTTGGCACGGCGTTCACGTTCGGCTTCGGCTTGACGGGCAATGGCTCGAATCATGCTCTCGTCTAAATCGACATGTTTGATTTCAACGTTGGCCACTTTGATGCCCCAAGCGTCAGTTTGTACATCCAGAATTTCTTGGATGTCCTTGTTGAGTTTGTCGCGCCCGGATAGCATATCGTCCAGTTCGTGATGGCCTAATACGGAGCGGAGTGTGGTTTGGGCCAATTGACTCGTGGCTTGTATGTAGTCTTCCACTTGGATAATGGCCTTATCGGGGTGAATCACCCGAAAGTAAACGACGGCGTTGACTTTCACGGAGACATTGTCGCGTGAGATGACATCTTGGCTAGGTACGTCCATGACCACGGTACGCAAATCGATCTTGACCATTTGCTGAATGCCTGGTACGAGGATAATCATTCCCGGCCCTTTGACGGTTTGATAACGTCCAAGGAAGAAGACAATCCCGCGCTCATACTCGCGCAGAATCTTTATCGAGTAGACCATGAAAATGATCATGACAATGGCGATGCCGATAGTAAATTGAATCATTGTTAAAGTCCTCACAGAGGTGGTTGAAAGTTTGGTAATGGATTATGGTAAGACAGACCAGACCGGTTTTAAAAATCGGTCTGGTCTAAAACTCAAAAATCCTTGACCAATAAGTGAACGACAAAATATTAACGGTTTTAAGTATAAACCTCACTCATTACCGTTATTCTGAGATTCTTCAAAATGCTCAACTTTTAGGGTGAGTCCATCGATACCGGTCACCCTAACGCGCTGTCCGGGGGCAATGTCAGCTTGGGCTTGGGCATTCCAAGCTTCACTGTGGACGTAGACACGCAATTGTCCTTGGTTATTGCTCAAGCACTGACCAATTTGTCCGATCATTTCTTCAGTGCCACTCACCACCGGGCGTTCGCGTATTTTGACGAGCATCCCAACCGTCCATACAAAAAAAACAAAACTGATTACTGCAAATCCGCCGATGAGAGGAATGGAGATCGTATAGTCAGAGGAGTCGGTATCTATCAAAATCACGGAGCCGATAACGAAGGCAATTAAGCCACCAATGCCCAGTGCCCCGAAACTGGGCACAAACGTTTCGCTGACCATAAAAGCGATACCCAGTAAAATCAGTGCCATCCCAGCATAATTGATCGGCAATACTTGGAACGCAAATAAGGCCAGTAGTAAGGAAATGCCTCCTATAACACCAGGTAATATGCTGCCTGGATGGTACAGTTCAAAAAAGAGTCCGTAAATGCCGAGCAGCATCAGAATGTAGGCCACATTGGGATTCGTGATAACTGTGAGTAGTTTAAGTCGCCAGTCCGGTTTAAGGGTTTTGACTTGTAACCCGGTTGTTATAATCCGATGTTCGTTGCCTAACACTTTGACTTCTCTGGCATTGATTTTGGTCAGCAGTTCTGGGATATTGGCTGCCATCAAGTCAATAACGCCTTTTTCCAACGCATCTTGAGCGGAGAGACTGGCCGATTCACGCACCGCATCGGCTGCCCATTTGGGATTACGTCCGTGCATTTGTGCCAAAGAGCGTAGATAGGCTTCTGCATCATTGACCATTTTATGTGCCATGGTATCTTGAGTTGATTGTGCGGGCTTGTTAGCCTCTGTCTCTTTGTCATCCTCTTTGGAACTGGTTGGTTCGCTTGGCATTCCCCCAATGCCTCCAATCGCGACCGGGGTTGCCGCTCCTAAATTGGTGCCGGGAGCCATTGCCGCGACATGGCTGGCGTAAAGAATATAAGTGCCGGCACTCGCCGCCCTAGCCCCGGAAGGGGCGACGTAGGTGACTACTGGTATTGGAGAAGCGATGATGGCTTGCACTATTTCGCGCATTGCTATATCAAGCCCACCGGGCGTATCCATTCGCAAGATGATTAACGCGACTCCGTCGTATCGGGCTTCTTCTAAGCCGCGTTTGATATAATCGGCGGTGGCCGGACCAATAGCCCCTTTTATGTCGAGAACCCAGGCTTTTCCGCCGACCGTTTTTGCCGAAGCTGGTAGTAGTAGCAGCGATAAAAATATCGTCAATAGCGAGTATAAAATAAATCGATTCATAATTCAAAAGTAGTTGGGGTGAATTTATGGTACAGAGCCTGAGTCTGCCAGCTTCAGGACAAAGGGCAACCACAACGGATTGCCCGTTTCATCCATGACTATTCGGCTACCGCCGTCTTATCCTCAACCACACGAATCAGTTTCAGAGCTCCAAGTTGGAATAGAGCCGGATTATTGTTGTCTTGTTGAAGTTCTATCCGAAAGAGGTATTTTCCAGTATCATCTTCATAATCCAACAAGGGTATCTTTGCCACCCCAGGTTGCACCGAGCCATCGTCGTTGGCTTTAGGAAAAGTGAAACTAGCATGGGGCGATGGGCAGACTTCGGAAGTTTCGGGCGGTGTTGGTGTACTGTGCCAGCCCACCGGTACCTCACAAGGCGTGGCAAACGTCGCCCAGCGAAGGGTCACCGGATGTTGTGCATAGGTGAAGACAAACTCACATTCGGTTGGCGGTTGTGGAACCGTCGGTGCCTTAACAATGATTTGATAAGGCTTTCCAATCGGAGCCAATTCATCTTCTGGCTTTTCAGCCGTTTCGCCATCTTCCGACACTTCGAGAGTTTGGGGCAATGCTTTCACGTAAATATAATGCACCCCAGCCTCAAGGTTAAGTTGTGGAGTACTGCCGGAGAGTCTGGTTAACGGTACATCGACTATCTCTTGCTCAGGGAGAGTCGGACTCAGCAAGCTCATTTGCCAACCGATGGTTGAATCGGCCCCAGGGCTGTCTTGACTCAAGGTGACGGTTACCGCAGCGTCTTGTGCCGGTAGACCTAAACGATAGAAGTCAACATCACTGGCTGAAGACAGGTTACCATAATAGGTCTCATTGGCTTTGAGAGCCGTTGCGGTATCGGCAGTGTCATTGGGTGGTTTTTCATAATGGGTATCTTCTTTCCAAGTGCCTTTGAGCGTGTATTCGGCGGCCGGAAAAACCTTATTGTCTACAGAAGACACTTTGTAATAGTAAGTGTTCGGGGATAATCCTTGCTCGAACTCGATCTCAAGACTGGTTTCGTGCAATATGGCGCTGTACAAACTGTTAGCGAGATCATTTTCAGAGTATAACTCCACCCGCCAACCAGAGTTCGGATTGGTGCCGGGGGGGGCGGTTTGACTGAAATTGACGGTGAGATTACCACTGGTATCATGCTCTGGGTTATCTCGGTCGGTACGCACGCTGAACCGGAAAAAGTCGACGTCTGTCGGAGAAGACAAAGTTTCTTTGAATCGGCCGTTGTAGGTGGTTGTTTTGGCCTCACCTGGGGTATCACCAACGGTATCGCCGGTGTCTTGTGCTACGGTGGCGACCGGTATCGTCGCGCACAACATGCTAAAGAGGAGTAGCGTATTGCGGTACATTGACATTATTCTCCTGAGTATGAATTGAGTCGTATTTTTAGATAAAACAATAATTTACCAACAATTAATAACTCACGGTAAATTATTGATTTCTGATTGCGCCTTGGAGATTTGCAAGTAAATCCTTATTTCAAAATGATTATACTATTCCAGAAAAAAGACGAAAGGATAAACCTCATCAACAAGTCAAATATCGGATGTTTTTAAAACCAAAATATTTATTTAAAAAACTATATAATTATACAAGAAAAATTGTTTTTTTCAGTCAGTCAGACATAAAATCAACAAATATTCGTAATTTTGTCATATAAACAATCACTTAAGAAAATAATTGTATGGACTGGATACCTCATCTCATCGTAGCCGCTGTTATTGAATCTGAACAACGCTTTTTGTTGATCGAAGAGGAATCGGACGGATTGGTGGTTTTTAACCAACCGGCTGGACATTGGGATCAAGGCGAGACTCTGATTGAAGCGGTTGCTCGTGAAACTTTAGAAGAAAGTGCTTGGCATTTTAAAGCTGAAGCCATTGTTGGTATTTATCAATATACTAGCCCAGTGAATCAAATCACTTATTTGCGAATCGCTTTTTGTGGACAACATTATCATCATCAGGAACAACGGGCTTTGGATACCGGTATTTTGCGGACGGTGTGGTTAGATCGACCAAGCGTTGCCCGTCTTTCTAATTTACGCAGCCCGATGGTGTTGCGCTGTGTGGATGATTATATGGCTGGGATTCGTTACCCATTGTCCTTAATCACTTCTTTGTGAAATTTTTCGATAGACCGGTTTTGAAAACCGGTCAGATATCAACTGAAAGTGAGCGAAGCTAAATATTAACCGTTTGAAGTATAAAACAACTAGACTCATGAAAAATGATTCAATGATTATAGTCGGTATGTCTGGTGGTGTTGATTCCTCCGTTGCCGCTTGGCTGTTAAAAAAACAAGGCTATGAGGTACAGGGTTTGTTTATGAAAAACTGGGAGGAGGACGATACTGAAAATTATTGTAGTGCCGCCGAAGATTTGCGTGATGCTCAGGCGGTGTGTGATGCTTTGGATATTCCACTGCATACCGTTAATTTTGCGACCGAATATTGGGAGAATGTTTTTGCCCATTGTTTGCAAGAGTACCAAGCCGGGCGCACTCCGAATCCTGATATTTGGTGTAATCGCGAAATAAAATTTAAAGTCTTTTTAGAACATGCTCAGCGTTTAGGGGGGGCTGCCATTGCCACCGGGCATTATGTATGCAAGGGGTATACCAAAAAATATTACCAACTTTTGAAAGGGCGAGATCCGAATAAGGATCAAAGTTATTTTTTGTATACATTGGGGCAATCGCAATTGGCACAAAGTTATTTTCCGATTGGTGATTTACCGAAATCCAAGGTGCGCGAATTAGCTAGGCAGGCTGGGTTGGCCACTCAAGCCAAAAAAGACAGTACCGGTATTTGTTTTATTGGCGAGCGTCCTTTTAAAGCTTTCTTATCTCGTTTCCTCGCCAAGCAGCCTGGAACCATTGAGACACCAGAGGGACAATGTTTAGGACAACATGATGGCTTAATGTATTACACACTGGGACAACGTAAGGGGCTAAAAATTGGTGGGCAAGCCGAGAGTAGTGGAGAACCTTGGTATGTCGTTGCCAAAGATATTCCAAATAATCGCTTGATTGTGGCACAAGGACATGATCACCCGCTATTATTCAGTCGCCGATTGTCGGCTCAACAACTCCATTGGGTAACCGAAGAATCTCCGCCTATTGGGTTTGAGTGCAAAGCCAAAACCCGCTATCGGCAAGCCGAACAAGCGTGTGTGATCACTGCTTTGGAGAATAATACTTGTACCGTCCGTTTTATGGAGCCGCAACGTGCCGTCACGCCGGGGCAATCGATTGTCTTTTATCAAGGTGAAGAGTGTTTAGGAGGGGCGATTATAGAGAAAACCGGCTAAACCTGGATTACCAAGCCTAAGCTTGGTATTCTTCTGGCTCAGTTTGTTTGCCCGATATTCCATTTTTTGATTGAGGATGGTGGGCAAGCAGGCTTTGAGAAGGTGGTATTTTTTGATAACCGGACGACCTCTTGCCCACCCTACAAATATACAAATCCAATGGATGCTTTGCGCTATGGCAGTTTTTGGTTTTAAAAGGATTGTCCTTTGGTATTTTTCTGGAAGAACCTTAGTTTGTCTTCAAGATTTTTGCTAACTACTGACTTGTTCTAAAAAGTATTCGGCAGTGCGTAACGTTTTTCTTCGTGAAAAAATTAATTGCAAACGTCTGCCCCCTTTTTGCCGCCACAATACCGCCGAACGAATACCGGCCAATAACAGGGCACGAATTTTGTCCGCATTATTTGGATTTTCCAAAAAACGTCGTTCACCATTGACTTTGATACGATAATCAAGCGTGCTTAAAGTCCGTGTGTACAAATTGGCCAAATGCGTAATCGCATTGGGATGAGTCAGACCATACATTTCGGCTTGCGCGATGGCCGATTCAATCCCACCCTGTATGTCAGCTGACATATCTTGCTGCCTCATCAGTTTGCGCTCCAAAAATGCCATTCCAAGCAAATAGTGCATCACCTCCATATTTCGTTGACTTTTTCCACCCAAATGCCCGCATAACACCTTTAAACCGATTTTAATTCCATCAATTCCGCCATAAACTTCCTCAACCGACTCAGCATCAATGGTTAACAGCGAAAAAATACTGGCTTCAAATGGTGTTTGATCGAATAAACCTTGCCGAGAAACTTGTCGCACTAACTCAGCACTTTGAAACATGCCGGCTAAAGCAAGCGTCCTATTTTCTATGCTCATTTGTCTGATTTTGTGGTTAGAATAAGGTAGGATTACAGACAAGATTGCCTGTATCGAGATTTGTCATAGTTTCTCGTAAATTGAGTTTGCATTAAATTTGCAAGAAACTATGAAAAATATAGTTTTGGCAAGTATCCAAAATCCCGCTTGCTAATTTAAAAAATAATTTATCTGAAAACCGTTAGCTAGTAACAAGTTTTTGAAAAATTAACAAAAGTACGGTATGAATATTGACTTGTTTAGAAATTATTATGGAGGCAGAGTTTGAAACAAACAAGGTGGAAGGCAGAAATGGTGAAAGGAAAAATCGTGTACGCCTAAATCGACGTACACGTCAAAGGTAGGAGGGATTATGAGAAAATGGTGGAGGCGGCGGGAATCGAACCCGCGTCCGTAAGTCCTCCGCCCTCGGTTCTACATGCGTAGCCTGATCTTTAAATTTTAGCCGCTCATTAGCCCGATAGGCAGGACAACAAGCTAGCGATTCTGGTAAAGTTTAGCGGCTCAAGCCCAGACGTATATCACCGCGATCTTGTAAGGGGTTGACCTTTGAATGTCTGCTTTGACACAGACGCTAAGCTGCACAAGCTCGGCTTAGTCAAAGGCTGGCTGACTTAAGCAGCCAGTGCGTAAGCGTCGTCGTTGGCGACTAAATTTTTTTGCAGCTGGTTTTACGAGGTACTCTGCCCCTCGGCACGCTCCTCAGGTTTTGTAACCCACGTCGAAACCTTGTCGCCCCCATTTTTAAGGAAAAATGAAGAGATTAATTCTAATTAGATTGAATTGAACGAATTAATTTTATTCTTAATTCAAATAATAGTGTATCTACAATTTTTTTTCAAGTGCTAAATCGATTTTTTTTAAAATTTAGCAAGAACTCATTGAATTATAACTAAATTTTATGATTAATAACCGCGTCCTCCGCCATTTTTTTCAAAATTCAAAAAATCTGATTTGGCAATTTATAATTAGATAACATTTTTATTGACAATTGTTGACAGGTCAACAAATGAAGTCAACATTATCAACAAATGTGAATAAGGGAGTATCAGCCCTTTATCCCCTCGCCTGATGAAAGCTTAGGGTTGCTTTAAG
>Ga0233403_10000748_pt1 | contig 15594 bp, 14 predicted proteins | sample Na_oxic_1_MG_FD_179866 | JGI IMG/M metagenome (GOLD analysis project Ga0233403, IMG submission 179866) | Seawater microbial communities from Saanich Inlet, British Columbia, Canada - Na_oxic_1_MG | ecosystem: Environmental > Aquatic > Marine > Inlet | place: Canada: British Columbia | collected...
GCATAAAAAACCCGGTTACTATAGAAGGCAAAGGCGGATGTAGACTAGCCATCCATGTTTGAGCATAACTAGCAAAGAATTCAACGTTATCCACCATAATCATAGAGGCATCAAAAAAGCGTTTTTCGTCAGAACCCCATCTCAAATTGTTGATATAAATACCCGCTACGATTAGCACAATTGCCCCTAAAACCAATAACAAGTGCATTTGATTTTTGAGCAAGTGTTCCTTTATCTGTCTTATTTGGGATAGCACTTGAGTTGGTAAATAGATAATAATCAAGCCAACGACTAAGGTAAACACAATAAGAAACGCCATTTTTGGTATGCTTTGTAAACCGGGCACATTATTATAAGTATCGTAAAAATGAGCCAATGTCCACCCCATAGTCAACCAAAGCGTTTGCAGCACAATCATTGCGGTTAATAGAAACTTAGGTTGTAAAAATCGTTCAATTTTAGGCATGAGTTTCAGTCTTTCTCATAGATATTTAAGGGCATAGCCAACTTTCAGTGTATTCATTGTCAAATCTCTGATGCAGTTGTTCTATTTCTCCATACAATTGCTGTGCAAGATAATGGGCAAAATGATCGGGAATTTCCGGATACTGGCGCGGATTAGGATTTTTATGCACGGTATCAGGAATATACTGGTCCGAAAAATCCAATTCGAGAAACGCATAGATATTTTTCAGCAGTTGGCGTGGATTATCAGCTATCTGTTCAAAAAAACCGACAAAAATCTTGTCTTTCGGGTAAAACCTTTCCCATCTTTGCAGATTAGTAAAATATTGCGAATTTCCAAGATGCTTTTCCTTTTGCAAAAATTTCAGTGTGATCACTGATGGTATGTAAGCCTTGATACCCAAATTGATCACTATAGGACTGAGCAGCCAATTACCACATTCTTTGTATAGGATTGCGGAGTAGATAAATAACTTTTATATTTGGCATTAGGGCATAAACTCTAGCCACGTCTTTTTCATTAATTGCGGCATAACTAGGGGTGACTTCACCAACAATTTGCCCTTCTCTTGGTGAGAAAAGAGATGCGTACCACTTATCAGTGCGTGGTAATAGAAAGTAGCGCATATGCCACAAAAAATTTTCTGGATTTAATTTAACATCTTGTAAAGCTTCCTTCACTTTGATACGCATCCAGTATTGAGTTCTTGTGCGAGGACTTAACAAAAGCGTTGCCAAAGGAAAAGGAAAAGGAAATGGCAAGAATACATCAAAATAATGAATTTCTTTAATGGGCGGTAACCAAATATCCGGATTATATCTCAGTTGTTTATCCAACCAAGTTGTGCCTGATTTTTGGGCACCAATAACGAGAAAATTTGGTAACATAATGTTCGTTAATCTATATAACCTATTGATTGAGTACAACGAATTAAGAAATAAACAAATTTAAAACCATTTAAAGAACAACAATTTACGTCTAATTAAATTCGCTTATTTCTTAATTCGTTGTACTAAACTTTTTTTCGTAACACAACTAAAAGTTGCCATACATCTTTAACTGCTTGTCTTCCGCCCGGCAAGATAACCCAAAGCAGCAAGTAAACGATGCCAAAGAAGAGCAATTTTTCTAACAGTTCAATCATAGAAACATCACTTTCTAGCAAAAGGCCCACAAAGGCTGCTGCTGTTATGGAAGCCACAACGGGCCGCCATACGATACTCAAGAAATCGTGCCCAGAAATATGGGAACGCGAGAGGCAAAAGGCAATTTCCGGAAACATCAAAAGGCATTTTGCTATCATAAAGCCGGCCGCAATTCCATAAGCACCCCATTGGACACCAATAGCCAGTGCTAGCACCAGAAAAGGTGAGGAAAACAGGCTCCACTGAAATTGCCGCTTTGTCTCACCCTGCGAAAGGTAGAGCCAATTAGTAACGCTACTCATGCTGGTGACAAAAGCTGCTAAAGTCAGTAGCCGAAACAGTGGCACAGCTTCTAACCACTGGTTTCCCAATAACAAAAGAATGACACTCTGCGCTTCTATAAACATAAATAACAATGCAGGCATCATAATACTTAATATGGGTAAAAGTCCTTTTTTGAAAGCCGCACGGTAAGCAACAGCATTATTTTTTCGCCTACTCAATCCTGACACGATGACACTTAAAAGCGAATCATAGAGTTGTTGAATCAGGAAAAAAGCCCACCTAAAAGCATTTTGGTAAAGTCCAACCTCTCTTGGACTACTGACTGCCCCAAGGAGAATAATATCCAATTTATGGCTGATATGGGTTAGAACCTTGAAACCAGTATAATGTCCTCCGTAGGAAACTAGCGAGCGGATATCTGGATTTGCTGTAAAAGCACTGATTTTTGTCGGATGCCAACCGCAAAGTAGCCATGTCAGAACACTTCTAGTCAGATTAGTAACGAGAAGTTGATAGACTAAGGCCCAGTATCCAAAGTTAAGTATACCCAGTGTGATTGCTACTGCTATTCCACTAGTAATTGACCCAAGCTCAATAAATGTCAATCTGCCAAAGCGCATTTGGCGGATGAGCAAGGATTCATGTTGAGTCGATAAGCTTAAACCAAAGGTGGCAATTGCGAGGATAAGTGTGATACCAATGAGTCTAGCATCGCTGTAAAACCAAGCGATAACTGGGGCCATGATTATCATAAATAGCAACAGCAAAAAATTGAGTTTAAGATTCAGCCAAAAAATGGCACTGATTTGCTGATGATTCAGCTCTTCTTGATGAACGGTAGCCATCCGTAAACCAAAATTTTGGAATGTATTGACTAATAAGATAAACGAATGAACAAGCAAAAATAGTCCAAAGTCTTCTGGCGTTAGTAATCTAGCTAGTATCATTCCGGAGCTTATAATCAATATAAACTGAATCCCTTGCCCTACGACTCTAATAAAGCTAGAATGAATGATAAGCCTTGATAAATTAGAATGCACAGCATCTAGACTAATGTGTTGTTCAGGATCGGCGATTTTTGATTGATAGCGAATCATGCTGTTGGTTGATGGCGAATCATGCTTTAGATAAACCATTCCGATTTAGCCATTCCCAAGCAAAACCCGCAATGTTTCCTAGCTGTGAAATAATAAGTAATAATACTAAGCAAAAAAGTACTTAATGGTATTGATACGTCATTGGCGCACCCGATTAATGTGGCTTTGCTTGGAAAGGGGATAACCATTTTAATATTTGATGGATACGTCTGTTATCCAGAGCATGCGAGCAGAATCGGCAGTCACAGTCCAAACGCATGAGGCCTTCTCGTGTGCTTGTTTGGCGACGAAAAGCTTGTATTGTCGGACTATTCCAATAATTTTTGAATGAAGTTAAATTAAGATTTCCAAGTTCTAGATCACACTGACAACAAGGAAGAACTGTACCATCTGCTCTGATTTTAGCGTGAAACAAGGCTATGTAACAAGGGAACTTTTCCCATACCTTTTCACCTATTTCACGACGAGTTAGCACATCGCTTATGTTGTGTTGGATAGAATAAGTCTCTAATCGCTTTTTCGCATCCATAAGGCTATCGTAAATTAACTGCTCTTCGTTTACTGAAAATGTAGCATTTAAAATATTTTGAAAAAAATTAACCATAGGTAAAAAAGATAAACCATTACATCTAATTTTGATTGCCAAATCGACCATAGCATTAATGGAACGGAAGTTATGCAAAGTGATTGGATTATGAATCCATACTACCGGAAAATGACTTTTCTGCTCTGCTTTGATGTCAGCAAGTAGCTTTAATCCATCAATCACTTTCTTAAAATTCTTGCTGGGATTCACGCCAGGATAATTCAGCCGGTATTCTTCAATGGAACTTGCCCATAAGCTCACTTTTATCGTGTCAACTTTTGCTTCAACAAGCTGTTGTATTACTTTTTGATTAAGCAAAGTACCATTCGTTAATATTGTCAGTTGAAAACCGGTTGCCTTAATTACAGAAATGATATCAAAAATATGTGGATTTAGAAAAGGCTCTCCTGATCCCTCAACGACAATACTGCGTGTTCTAGTTGTTTTGAGTTCATGACATAGACGATTGACAAACTCTACCGTCATATCCATCATACCTGGATTGCGTGGCGGAAGCCTTTTTGCAGACTCAGAATGATAAAGACAACCTATACATTGTAGGTTACAACGGCGAGTGACATCCAGTATAATGAAAATGGGATCAGTCTTGACAGCGTTACCAGTGAGTAATCCGCGCAATAGGTTTACCTTTTGAAGGGATGTAGCCATTATTTATATCTCCTTAGCAAATGTGACTTTGTCAGATTAATACAGTTTAAGCAATCTCGCCAATTAAATCTCTAAAGGAAAATAGAAAAATAAATATTTAATCCTTTGTCTGGCAATATACCTATAAAGTATCCCAAGAAGTTTTATATGAAGCTGAGGATATGAATCAACCGGATCATTTAAGAAAGGCGTGGTAAATGAAAGCATTTTAGCCGTTCTTCGTATATCTTTAGATAACCAAACGGCATTATCAGCCGCTTGATGAAATGTTGCCAATTTTTCCAAACAATCCGGCGGTTTTAGACCATACTGAATGGCTAAATCGTGTAATTCACAGCCCGGAAAAGGAGTAAACATAGAAAAATGAGACACTCTAGCTCTCTTATTTTCTCTCTTTAGCTGTAAGGCTAATGAAACGGTTTTTTTCATGTCTTCCAAAGTTTCCGTTGGAAACCCAATCATAAAAAGAAACATGATGTTTAGATCATACTTGGCTAATTTCCGATTAGCTTCTATTGTATTGTTCCGAGTTATTTTTTTATTCATCAGTTTTAATATTCTATTTGAACCGCTTTCCACACCTATTTCCAATTTGATACAACCGCTTTCTTCCATCAAAACCAAAAAATCATCATCCATTCTTAGAATACTATCTATTCTTACTGATGTTTCCCAGCGGATATTGAGTTTTTTCAAATGTGTCAATAATTCTATGCTTCTTTTAAGGTATATAAAAAATTCGTCGTCATCAAATCGAAAATGATTGATGCCGTGCTCGTTTTTTAAGAATGTCATTATCTTCTTGACATTGTCCACGCTTTGACTGACGTGAAAACTTTTATATATTGTTTTCACTTTTCTGTAACATGTTATTTTTAAAATAGTTTATGCTTATTATTGGTTTTTTTTATGAAAATTTCTATTTTCTAAGATATTGAAAATACAAAAAATTACCGGCGTTTTTCCGGCATCTATGTTGGGCCTAATTATTTAATTGTCTGTTGGATAGTGTTCTGTTATAACATATTTGTATTTTCCAGCTTTTTCAGTACTGAACTGATTTGTTGGTTGGTTAGATAAATGCTGAAATACGTGATGAATAAAGCATACCTCACCGTCTGGTAATTCGTCTTCTGCTATATCTAAAGCTATAAATTTTATGGACCTACTGAAAACTCCTGAAAAAATGGAACCTGATTTTAAATTCCTTATGATTCGCCAAGTTACAATAACATTTTAAATTTTTTCATTTCTATAGTGGCAAGACACCGCTTAATCCAAATAAATACCGGGGTAGTGGCTTTCGTTCTAGACTAAAAATATTTGGAGAGCATTGAATGTTTGCATTTGCCGCCAGTGGGTAAAGGAGTAGCCATAGCCACTCCTTTCCAGTTGTCGCAAGGGTCAATTCCCCATACGCGCTAAATTAAAGATATGAACATACTCGTAATCGAATGACAACACGAGATGTTACGGTTTTTGATGCACAACCAGTACTTGCCAAACTTTCCTTTCGGTTCGAGTTGGGATTTTTGTACGGGGACGAACCTGCACAGATACGATTTCGCTTAGATTTTTTCAAACCTCACGGTTTGAGACTTAGCAAAATTATTCCGCGATTCGCGCTAACGCCTAAGCTCACCTGCCACTACGAAGCATAGCGTAATAGTGTTCAGGTGGAGCGCATTGTTAGCGATTGTTCCAATGTTTTATAGGTTGCTGGGTGGCCAGAAGAAAAGTTTGACAAATAATATCTAGCTGGCTCGTAGTGATTTTCAGCGGTAAAGGGTTCAAAAAAACAATCAGCCACAAGATCTTCTCTAACAAAGAATGCATTTACGCCGGTTACGTTACAACCCACAAGACAATATCCATCTATATTTTCTTCTAAAAACTTTAACGAAACACCAAAACAATCATCTCCTTTCCATATATATGACTCATTGTAATCCATACAGAATGAGATTGGTGGTGGAAACTTAGCGTTATACTCTATTACAATAACTCTAGGCTTGATGCAAGTTAAACCATTAAGTACATGGTAATCATTTCCATCGATATCTACAGATAAGAGATCGATTTCACTACTATCAATATTGTTAGAAATTAATTCATTAATATTATCCTTAGTGATAAATGACTTGATAACTTTCAGCTTTCCACTGTTTATGATTTTACTCAAGTTATTATTTATCGCTTTTATTGATCTTGTTGATCCGTCTATCCATAAGCCATTCCAATCGTCAAAAAGAAGAGCTATTGTGTTGTTTTGCAAACCATTTCCTATACCAAACTCCACAAATTTTTTATTGCTCGTTCCAATTCTTGAGAATATTTCTCTAATAATCCCATCCTCATCGTTCTGCGAATATATTTTACTTCCAGATGGAATTAATGATTTTGGATCTTTATAGCGTGGATTATTTTTAATCCTTTCTATTTCATTATGTATGGACAATTCTATTAATTTATTAACAGAATTGACAGATTCAATAATAAAGTTAAAGACGCGCTTGACCTTATTGTGTAACATAAACTTCTCTGTTTTGTAGTGTTTTCATTGCTAAAAAGCAAATCTATAGTTTCCTTAAAATAGTCCAAACCATCATGGTTGTCCTAAAATTTAAAAAAAGAGTTAAAAAGTCAGCTGTTTTTTGTTTGCCGTTCTATTTATTTACAGATTCCCAAAAATATCCTGCTGTAATAGCAAGTTGTGATATAACCATCAAGTTAGTCAGTATGAATGCTTTAAACAATGAGACCTTTGAAAAGGGATATCGTATTAGATTCCAGTAAAAAGATTTGGGTTCCAGTGTCCTATCATTTGAAGATTGTTTGGTACATTTTTGATGAAAAAGAAATGCACCTCTACCGTAATTAAACTGCTGTCGCCAAAAAGACAATAAACTGAGATAATGATTATGGTAAACAAGTGCTTCAGGCACATAACTCATTGCGTAACCATTATTCAACCAACGATAGCAAAAATCCCGATCTTCGGCAGCGGCTAAGGGAAAGCGGGTATCAAAACCGTTTATAGCATGAAATAACTTTGCCGGTAAGGCCAAATTGTTGGTTGCCAAAAAGCGAGCCTTATTATATTCAGGATTATAATAAATGTAAAGGTAATCAGTTAAAAGTTGACTAGCAGTCGAATAAATATTTTTTGGTAATTGATTAATGACTTTCCCGCCAATCGCAGCATCTGGGTTTTCTTTAAAACCGGTAGCTAAATTTTTAAGCCAATTAGCATCGGGTTGACAATCATCATCTGTGAAGGCGAGAAATTGCCCTTTTGCATATGCCGCACCGGTATTACGAGCCACTGCCGGGCCGGCATTGTATTGTGTAAGCAAGGTAATGTCAAGTTGACTTTTAAAAATTTTTACACATTCAAACAATGGTATCTTGCTACCATCATCTACAACAATGACTTCAAAATGCGGATAATCCTGACGAACTAAAGCTTGTAAGCACAGTGCTAATTGCTGCGGACGGTTGTATGTTGGGATTATAATTGAAAATGATGGTATATGATTCATGGTTTTAAGGGCCTATGAAAACTTCAGCCAAGCTCATTGCGCCGTCTTGCCAACTTGGAGACTGTATTTTTGCCGGATTGACTGGTGAGGTTTGGGCCAATGCACTTAATATGCCTTTTTTTATTCCCTCTTCAGTTGGTTTAACATAGATTGCATCCTTACCACCGGCCTCTCTTAATTCCGGAATATCAGTTGTTACTATCGGCGTACCACAGGCTCTAGCTTCAAGCACTGGCATTCCAAAACCTTCATAAATAGAGGGAAATACAAAGACATCTGCACCATTATATAACGCATTGAGTTTTTCATCTGGTACGTAACCGAGAACAACAATATTATTCTTTCCTTCATTAGCAATAAGAGACTCAATTCGATTATATTGCCACCCTTTTTTTCCAACTAAAACCAGTTTATGAAGTGGAAGCAATCCTTGACGTTTCATATTGATAAACGTTTCTATCAATATTTCAATATTTTTCCTCGGTTCCCATGTTGCCACGTTTAAAAGGTATGGAAAGAAAATATCATAATCTTTTAAATAAATAGTTATTTTATTTTCCTTTTGCCTTTTAAATACTTCTCTAATTGCCGGTTTAATAATGATGGACTGACACCCCGTATACTCATAAAGCCGTTTGTCCGTCCCTTCCGAATTGGTGATAATCGTGTCGGCTCTGAGAACATCTTTCATAAAAAATAGGCGAAGTGCCAATGTATGAAGAAACGGGAGAGATTCAGGTATTATTTTATAAGTAAAGTCATGAACTGTAACCACTTTATTTACCCCATTGGGTAAACTTGGCAGAAAAGAAAATGGAGTCCAGAATACATCTAGGTTGTCTTTATAACAAAGAAAACTACCAAAAATCTTCAACCATAGTACTGGAGATATTGATAAAAATTTTCCATAATTTCTTAACGTCCAGCGTTCTGATAATGTAGATATCTCTATTGGCAGAGGACTGTATATAAAGAATTGGGCATTTGGGAGAAGGCGATCCAAGTGTCGACACAATTCAAAAGCATACTGTGCGTGCCCACGGCGTTGACCACTTAAAAAAATGCCGTCAATACCTATTTTCAAAGCTTTATTCATTTTATTATTATGCATTTTTCCAAAAAAAATCAAAAGTAATATCTGCTAAAACCGTTTATTTGATGAGTTCAAATGAAATGTCAAGAGCAGAAAATATTCTTAGAGGGGTATCTTCATAAATTGTTTGTGTTGAAATATTTAAATTAACTAATGGCTCTAATATATAATTATAAAAATAAAGCGGTTGTTTTTCAAAATTGATATGAATACTTGCTACTTTTGAAAAACTGAAGTCAAAATAATAAGCATGCGAATGTGTTTCAGTAAAAAAGTTAAATGTCCTGCAAGCAAAGTACCTTATATGTGTCGGATCAGTATACGCATTTTTTGAAGTAAAATGAGGAACAAGGATGCTCAGTTTTCCACCGGTTTTTAAAATTCTGTGGATATCTTTGAGAAGTGGGATATAGTCATGAATATGTTCTAAAACACTCTGGCATAACACTTCATCGAAAGTATTATCTTCAAATGGCAAAGGTAGAGCTTCGAGATCATGGCAAATATCAACGCCGGGTAACTCTACGCTATCCAAATTTATCCAACCCGTTTTGATATCTTTTCCACATCCTAAATTTAATTTATTCATAGTTTAAATTTATCGTATAGGTTGCTGTATCCGAATCATATCTATCCTTATTGTACTTTCTGCAAAAACTTCAAAAGGTATGTCGCAATTTTGTCATGGGCCAACTGATTTGGATGGTTTTCATAAGGAAACCTTATCCTATGTTTTTCTATATCAGATAATATATCTTCGATTTTGATAACCTTGATTTGTTTGGTTTTTAATTTGGACAAGATTGCCTTATATAACTGAGAATCGCTAGGCCACAACAAAACATAAAATTGACCTCCATAGCGCTTCTCAAATAAACTTTTAGATTTATTGACGATACCAATAAATAAGTCAATGTCAGCAATGGAGGTGAATTTAGCCGAAGATGATAACCATTTTCGCACCAAGTTTGATCGTGTCATCACTGTAATGAAACGGCTCATCAAAAAGTTTTGAAAAGGCCCTTGATAGATAGCTTCACTCTTCTCATTTAGGCGATATCGTGGGCCTGATTGATCCCACCAAGCACGACCAGCACAACGTTCTACATGTGAAGGAATAGCTTGATATACTGCAAATTTAGGCGCAGTGTTAGAAACGATAGCTTTTTCTATCTTATTTTCAAGCATAGCAAGCATCTGATGAGGGCCATAACCATGAAATCCAAAGTTGAAAGCTTTGAATATTCCCTTTTCCTCAAAACGATAGGGCATGGTTTCGTTATCATTGACCCCTTCTCCAAAGGTAAATGAACCGCCAAAGAATAAGACGGCAGTTTTTTTAGGTTCTTGACGATGATTAAAACCCGTCCTTAACCCGTTTTTATCTATGGTGTATTGAACATTATAGAGTAATTCATTCCGATAAGATTTTTGTGCCCTTATCTGAATACCTTTTTTAGGGGCATATCCTAAAATTTTATGAGTCTGAAAGTAAAGGTTAGAAATTGAAAGATTGCCCAATTCCGGGCTTTGCTCTGAAAACCAACCGGTTAAATACGCTTCATATAAACCAAATGTCAAAATGGCGGTACCCATATATAAAGCCCATAGTTGTACATTAGGCTTTGAGATAAACATGACAACAATACAAGCAAAAAACCATAACAGAGAAACATAAACAAAGGCATCATGTCTGTCATAATAAACAATAGCTAAAGAAACTGCAAACAGTGTTGCCAGCATTAAACTGGTTAATATCCACTTTTTTATTCTATTCATAATTTGCCATCTCTTATCTTAATATATAAATGCTAATTATCTATCTTCCGATTTGTTAATATACTTTCTTCCAGCAAATCTTGGACATTTTCAATTTCACTCACTCTTTTCATAACGGTTTGCCCACTGTTATCAAGTTCTACCGCCAAAAGATATTCGGGTTCAAATTGGCTCATAAGCACCGGAGAATGGGTGGCAATAACAACTTGCTTATGGAATTCCTTGGTTGCTGTTTCTATCGCTTTAGCGAGTACCGACAATGCCCAAGGGTGTAAGGATAAATCGGGTTCATCCAATAAAATCAAGCTATTGTCTGGTTCAGAAAATAAGGCTGTGAGTTGAATGAGCATTTGTAATTGACCATCAGAAATACCAGAAGCTTGTATTGGTTTGCGTCGATATTTGTCTATAAAACTGGCATAAACACTATTCAGCCCGGTTTGTTCAGTGAGCAGTGTTTTAAAAGAAGGAAAACTTTCTTTCATAAAGCCCATAATAGTATCATAACGTGTGTCAAGTACTTGCTTATCACGAAGATTACGCAAGACTGACCAGAGATTTTCACAACGTCCCGAAAGCTTGGTTTCATAATGACTTTCCGAGCCTAATGTACGTAATTTATAAAAGTTGGCGGATCGTGCATGATAATAACGGATACCACGTAAGAGTTTATCCAAACCGGTCACTTCGTGTGTACCAACATTCATTAGATTTAATAAATCTATTGAAAACTCCGGAAAACTTGGAACCTAAAAATAAACTTAATATTATTCAACAGATTAAGACTCTTCTCATCTGGTCAAACTGTTCATAACTAATATCTCGCTCTTTTACAAACTGCGGGGCGGCGTTGATCGTTCCGTATTTTGGCTAATCCTTGCAGAAAAAAATAGCGCGTGTACTTGCCTTTACCACCACCTAAGTCACAAATGTATTGTATAGTGGTATTTTCAATTAATTCCGATTCTATTTCATAAAAATAGCCACCAATGAAGAAGCACAAGGCAATAATATTTTTTATGGATTCAAAATCTCGAACTTGAAATTCTGGGGAGCCAAGTACGTCTTTAAGAAATTTAAAAACGCCTTCTATTTTAGAGCGTTTTAGGTAAGTAAAATAAATACCATGAGACGGCGAAGTGGTTTTAATCTGACGATTTGTTAACATTCGCGGCGGTTCTTTGAATATTTTTTGCCCTTTTTTATCATTGAGCGTAACTCGAACAATAGTATATGTTTGTTCCCCAAAAGTTATATCATCGTACTCAATAAAACAACTGGCTTGTTGATAAACCTTACCTTTAACTTGAAGTTTTTGTATATAAAAACGTTCTTTGTTGGCAAGTTTAGTATTGATTATCTTCACATATTGGGCTGAAGAATGGTCGTCAATATAGGTTTCATTTGAATTACGAGATAATTTCATTTGTCACACAAATTCATCTTTAAGTTCGGAATCTATGTATCTGAACAAATCTTGATTGTCAAAACCACTATCAAGAATGTGAGTAATTAGAACTTCAGGTTGTTTTTGCCTTCAATGCAAACTAGTTTTTTGTAGTTGTCGAAGGTTACTAATGACATATTTATGTAGTCATTCGTTTCTACTAATTTTTTAATGGTTTCAGCACGTTGATGGTTTTTAACTTTTTGTAAAGTACCTTTACGATAAAGTTCAAGTTCTTTTTGGCTAACAAACTGAGGTTCTCGATTGCTATAAACTTTGGTGTCAACTAGGTGTAATTGCTTGTTATCAATAGCAACAGTATTAAACGTATAATAACCATTAACAACATTTTTATCTAAATCAAGAACTTTTCCAATATTTTCTATCTCGATTGAATACTTTTTACGAATATCACTTGGGAAGTGGATGAGAGTTACCGGTTTTTGGCAAGACTAGGTTTCGACACTATTGTCTCTAAGAGCCTTAGAAATTTTTTCATTGTCTAAAACTGACTTTAGAGAACCATCTAAAAGGCTTTTGTAACGATTATATTCTTTTTTATCTTCGGCAACTGTAAACAAACGTATTGTTTTTTTTTCCATGATTTTTTGTATCATTTGTTCTATATTTTCAATTATGCGTCTGTCTTTAAAAAACGACAATAACCCACTAATGTAAAATGTTAAGTTCATGATTTTGGTTCTAGATGAGAAATTAGTTTGTTGGGCAGTAATGGTGGTTGTGCATTGACTTTTCAATAGTACCAAAGTACCAAAATGTGATAACATACTGAATAACATAATTTTATTTTTAGGTTCTCTTTTCTCCGGAGTTTTCAATAAATCTATATATCGAGTTAAGCTAGGTTTTTCCGGCTCGATCAGTTTTCCGCTTGGTTTGATTTCTTGAAAATTTTGAGGCGAAGTAACGGAGCTTGCAATGTTTAATATGGCTTTATCGCTGCCTACTTTTCTGTCAATCAATACTTTTTCTAGTGTTTTTGAAGATAATTTTTCCCCAACAAAAGTTTCTATCTGAGCAGATGAATATCCAAAAAGGATTTCATAATGTGTCGCTGGTGTTTCAATAGCAATGGAGATCAATGCGCTGTCTTCTGCAGCTTCTTTTTTCTTAGTCATCCCTGATCACATCTCCCTGATAATTCGCTCTCCGTTGATAATTCTAAATGAATTGCAACTGGAGTCCAGGATGGGCTGTCTCATCCGGTCGGCGACAACGTTCTAGCAAAATTTGCTTCACCTTTTGAAAGGGAAGCCATCGATGTAGCTCTTTATCGTCTAACCTTGCTAAAATATTAATCGCTGCGTTCATGTCCGCTTGCATAACCGCCCCACACCCGGAGGCACAGTGAAACTTATCGAAAGTGCGTTTGCCGAGGCATCCGCACTGGGAACAAGTTTGAGAAGTGTATGCCGCATTGACTAGAACTACCCTAGAACCTCTTCGGGAAGCTACTATATCAATGGCCGAAGCCATCAATCCCTTTACCCAACCGCTCAACCTACGATTGGTATTTTTACCTAAAGTCTTTGATTTAAACGTTTTAGTTAAATCTTCACAAACAACCATTTCTGCTTTAGCAATAATATTATTGGCAGCAGTGAAAATTATTGTTTTAACTTTTCCTTGATGCCTTGATTTGCGTCTATCAAGTTTTTTACGACCCAAGTTATGCCTTATTATTCTTTTGGCTTTTTTAGGATTCTTTGGTTTAAGTTTCTCTAAAACTGCACCAATTTTATTGCGTTTCTGGTATTTTTTGTTTAGGGAGTCAGTTTCATAAGATAAAATTTTACCCAAGCCTTTGCCATGAAAAATACCATCAGAATCAGCAAAGGCTTCTGTATAACCTTTGTCTATGCCAATTTTAGTTAAGGGTAAACCGCAAGCACGATCATCAGTGTTATCTATCGTGTAATGAATTTCAACTTGAGAAGAGCGCATGATTAGCCTAATTTGCCCAGTAATCGGATAATTGGTTCCAATAGGAATAGCAATGCGTTTACCTCTGTTTAAGCTAATTACTTCAATGTAGTCTTTACCATTATGGTGAAAGCATTTGTAACTACCTGGTTCTAAAACAATCTGATTTTGCGTATGATTTTTACCATGTTTCCAATATTTCCGCATTAGTCTTCGTTGGTAGGAATTATTAATCCAAACACAATCATTTTTCAGTTTTTTAAATAGGACTGATCGCTCATCCTTGTCATCAATATTTCTAAAGATATAGCTATTAACATTTATCTTCGCAGCTTCTCGGTTGGCTTTTATGTTATCTAACGTATCAGATAATGTCGCCCGCCAAATTCTTTGCGGTAGATTTTTAATATGTCCGGATGTTATCCATTCATCACGAACCTGACGGAATTTAGCGTCAATACCTCTTTTTGCCCCATAATTATGCCAGACTTCTGTACGGATTGAACCACATCGTTTGGCTATCTCAATCAATGCTTCATATTTAGCTTGATTGAGATCATCGCTATACGCAATTCTAGTGACTTTTTTAGCTTTTTTCATTTTTAAGGTTTTTCATTTTTAGGTTTTGTCAATTAAATTATTCTGTTCGTTATGCTAGATAGATTTAAAAGAAATGTCAAGCAAATGTATTTTCAATCATCCAATTTCTTACCCAAATTAGGCAAGAATAGTTAAAGGTAACTAAGAAATTAAGTGCTAGACGCAGCACCTTCCCAAAGTAAACCAATGCCATGACCTCTATCAGAAGAAGCAGTATCGACTCCCCGAATGCCACAATCTCGTACAAACCACAATGCCTCTAAGAAAGCAGATTTGCCGGCACCGTTAGGCCCAGTACTGTCAGGCCCCCGGTATTAATTGATACATTGGCTAATGAGCGAAAGTTTTTGACGGTTAGGCTCATTAATTGGTCTTGTAACATAATGACATTTATATTCTGTAGTTCTTAATAATCAATAGTATAAGTACTGAAGCATAAGTTTTCTTATAAACGAATAATAATGTAGGGTGGGTAACGTCTTTTTGTTGCCCACCATTTAAAACGAATAATAATGTAGGGTGGGTAACGTCTTTTTGTTGCCCACCATTTAAGCTTAGTCTATCATAATTAAGAAGAAAAATTTATTTTTTCATGTCCTCATAGTAAGCTTGGTCGGTATTTTCCCGCCACAAGTCGTTTTTCTCGCCCATGATATTTCTAGCGGCCAACATACCCATCAGCATTGAATGATCCATATTATTGTAGCGGTGCATACCATTGCGACCAATCGTTTGGAGATTTTCAAATGGGATTAAGAAATCTTGGATGATTTGTAGATGTTGGCGGTACTCGGCATCGTAAATTGGATAAGCCTTGGGTTGCCTAATAATATAAGCATCTTCTATTTTATCAGTGCAAATAAAACCAAGTTGACATACTTCTTGGATTGCTAAAGCAATCAATTTTTCGTCTGACTGCGTCCAGATATCATCGCCTTCAT
>Ga0233403_10000749_pt1 | contig 15592 bp, 12 predicted proteins | sample Na_oxic_1_MG_FD_179866 | JGI IMG/M metagenome (GOLD analysis project Ga0233403, IMG submission 179866) | Seawater microbial communities from Saanich Inlet, British Columbia, Canada - Na_oxic_1_MG | ecosystem: Environmental > Aquatic > Marine > Inlet | place: Canada: British Columbia | collected...
ATTATGCGCGATGGCATGATTCGGGCACCGTTTTAAAGCCTGTTGCAATAAACTTTTTTGCCGATCCCGATTTGTCAGTTGATAAGCCTGACTCACCAGCGTTGTCGCGTCATCGCAAGCTGTCGCCCAAAGTTGAGTCGGAAAAATTAGGGTGATCAGCAATTGGGTTAAAAACAAGGTTTTGAGATTGGGCATATTGATAAACCTCCGTTGTGAAATTGTAGGGTGGGTAGCGTGTTTTTGCTGCCCACCATTAATTTTTTGAGCTATATTTGAACCTTTCATAAAGAGGGTATCCAATGCCCAAGCATTAAAAAAACTCTTTGATTGCCTCTACGACTAGAAAAGATGTCCAACAACTTCATCCACCGATTGAGCGAATCTCACTCGCCTAGAACAATCACGCAAATCATCCACTTCTAATTCATAGATCAGATATCGCGTTGCGTTATTCACCTCGCCAAATTTGTCTTCTAATAAATCAATGAGCATGTCGGCCTTTCCCTTCCTTTCGCCTTTTATTTTTCCTTCCTTTTCGCCTATAATCATTCCGGCATTCATGGCATCCGGTTCGATCCTGCTATACATGGCTTGCATATTTTCATATAACATGGCATTGAGCTCCTCTAAATCATGAACTTCTGGGATTTCTATATGAGGTTTATTTCGGACAAATAATACCCGTTTTAACCAGACTAGCCAGTCATCTCGTAGTCTAAACCATTTTGGTTCCTTTAACCAGTCAAGCAATTCGGATAAAACTTCACGAATCGCTTTCGTCGCTTCAACAGTGTCTTGAGCCCGAGTTTGTTCTAAGCGGATCAGGGCGGCTACTAAATTACGCAGTTTGGCTAAATCTGCCTGTGGATAACTGCCTTCGTCAATCAAGAGATAACGTAAATGGGGACAATATTGTCTGATACCACCGGGTATTTTTTCCACTAATTCACTGATATTCTTCTTGGCATCCCAACGTGGTATGCCGTTATAAATGACGATGGGCAAGACGGCGGGTAATTTATCTTTGGCCGTTAATTTTTGGCTTTCAATCAAATGTTGGTACAACAGGCCGACATAAACCATGATGCGAACGGCCATGAAGTCATCTATGGTTGATTGAAATTCGATTAATAAGTAGACATAAAGCCACTTGTTTTCTAGGCGAACTCGCCAGATAATATCATCATGGCGTTCGCGTAAGGTATTGGTTACGAAGCTACTGTTCACCGTTTCTAATGTGTCAAAATTTAATTGTTTTACCCAAGGTTCATCTATAAAACGGAGTAAATCTATCACCATTTCGCGGTGAGAAAATAGCTTTTTATAACTTTGATCGTGTTCTGCCATTGTTGATAAATTAATTTAAAAGTGGAATAGAACGCTAAATTTAAGGCTTTCAACATTCGAGGTTCAAGTTTTTGCGCGCAAAAACTTGAAGCTCGAATAGAGTTCACAGAGTATCACAGAGTACCGCAGAGTTTAAAATGAGAGGAAAGCTCGAAACAGCGTGGATAAAACGACGATAAACAAATAACCTCTCTGTGTAACTCTGTGTTCCTCTGTGATCTCTGTGTTGAAATCAAATATAATAACCTTGCTATAAATATGTAAAATACCTCAAAAAACAAAACAGAGTAAGTACTTGTATATAAACGATGCTTGCGACTTATTCAGATGTGAACTCCGCATACAAATCATGCTCTTCCGCTTCTGTTATCGTCACTTCAACAAAATCGCCAGGCATTAAATCCACTGTTTCTTTCACTTCGATGATGATACTGCCATCTATCTCTGGTGCTTCTGCCGCGCTTCGCGCATAAACGGCTTCCGAAGTCACTTCATCTACCAATACCGTCATATTTTGGCCTACCCTTTCCTGAAGTTTTTCTGCACTGTTCGCACTTTGTGTTGCCATAAAACGGGCTAAACGTTCTGCCTTAATTTCTTCGGGTACCGCACAGGGCAACGCATTCGCCGTTGCACCTTCTATCGGTGAATAAGCGAAGGCCCCGACTCGATCTAAACGCGCCGCTTGAATAAAGGCTAATAATTGTTCAAAGTCTTGCTCCGTTTCGCCGGGAAAACCGACAATAAAAGTGCTACGCAGTGTGATATCGGGGCAAATGGCTCGCCAATGGGCAATACGATTTAACATCTGTTCACTATCCGCAGGGCGACGCATCGCTTTCAGAATGCTTGGACTGGCATGTTGCAAGGGCACATCCAAATAGGGCAGTATCCAACCCTCTGCCATCAATTCCACTACTTGATCAACATGAGGATAAGGATAAACATAATGTAACCGTATCCACGCGCCGAGTTCGCCTAAATGGCGAGCCAATTCAACAATCCGCGTTTTAAGTGGACGGCCTTGCCAAAAGTCTAAGCGGTATTGGATATCAACACCATAAGCGGCCGTATCTTGAGACACAATCAGCAATTCGCGCACACCTGCTTCGACAAGATGCTCGGCCTCATCCAATATCTCACCAATAGGCCGACTCACTAAAGGCCCACGTAAAGAAGGGATAATACAAAAACGACATTTTTGATTACAGCCTTCGGCGATTTTTAAATAAGCATAATGACGGGGTGTCAGTTTAATGCCCCCAGGCGGCACTAAATCGGTATAAGGATCATGTTGTGGAGGCAATTGGGCATGGATCGCGGCCATCACTTCTTCCAAGGCATTCGGGCCTGTTACCGCTAATACTGCTGGAAAAGTTTTTTTCACAATATCGCCAGATGCCCCTAAACAACCCGTCACAATCACTTTACCATTTTCTGCCAACGCCTCACCAATCGCATCCAAAGACTCTGCTACTGCTTCATCAATAAAACCGCAGGTATTCACGACAACCAAATCAGCCACTTCATAATGGGGCGTGATAAAATACTCTTCTGCACGTAACTGAGTTAGAATGCGTTCTGAATCCACGGTAGCTTTAGGGCAACCAAGGGAAATGAAACCGATTTTTGGGAGGCTGTGATTCATAGTTGTTATATTAATCTAATCATAATCTAATCATATAGTGGTTTAAATCCTTTGTTATAGCGTTTCCCGATTGAATGAAGTACAACAATATTTTCGTTATAAATTTATTTTGCTTTCGGTCGTTCCAAATTTATTTTGCTTGTTTGCTCTTTTTATTCCAAGTTTGTTTTATTTTTGGTACGATTGATAATGACTTTTTTTTTGGAATGCGCCCTTTGCATACATACTGTGCATGAGTGTACTTTATCCAATCGTGAAACGCTATATATCCAATCCTTGTGCTAAAGTGTTAATTTATCACGGGCCGCTTTAGCGCGGGAGAATGTATTTTCAATCTCTTGGCTATTCTCTTGCCGAATCGCGTCTGCCAGTTGGGCGAGGTTGGTATTAAAACGATCTAATACTTTAAGAATAGCCTCCCGATTGGCGAAAATGATGTCATGCCACATACGCGGTTCACTTGACGCAATACGGGTAAAATCTCGAAATCCGCCAGCGGCATATTGAAAGATTTCTGATCGTTCTTCCATTTGAGCCAAGGTATCGACTAGGCTATAGGCTAATAAATGGGGTAAATGACTGGTTGCAGCCAACACTTCATCATGATGTTCAACTGACATATCAACGACTTCGGCCTTTGTCAGCTTCCACATTGTTTTGATTTTGGCATGAGCAGTCGAATCCGTTTCGGGTAATGGGGTGAGTATAACGCGATGATTTTCAAACAATTCTGGAAATGAAGCGGCTACGCCGCTTTTTTCAGTCCCCGCGATTGGATGGCAGGGGACAAATCGGGATAAATGTTCCCCTAAATGTTGTCGTGCGTCTGCAACAACAACGGCTTTAGCACTACCGACATCGGTGATGACGGCTTGTGGAGACAGCGCGTCGCGTATAGCGGCAAATAGAGCAGCCATAGCGCCAAGTGGTACGGCAACGATAATGATATCAGCGTCTTTGACAGCAACTGCGGGATTGGTGTCATAACGATCAATGACACCCAGTTCAATAGCGTGTTGTAAATTGGTGGTATTGCGTCCACAACCGACGATTTCGCCACAAACCCCAGCCCGTTTGAGGGCGCGGGCGAGCGAACCGCCGATCAGGCCAACACCGATAATCGTGAGGCGTTCAATAAACATATTAGATAAGTGATCTGAAAATGAGCTGATTAGATTATACTCGATCTTCAAGTTTTCGATGTCATTTGGCTTTACAATGCTCTATTTTTGAGATATCTCAAAGCGAAAAGAATGGTGGTGGTAACTAACCCGCATCCGTTTTTGCACGCAAAAATGGGCAGCTTTAAATTTTGATGTCCAAAAAAGCGCAAATTGTATAATTATAATTATAATTATAAATATAAACTTTTTCCAAAAAGGATACTATACAGTATTATGATGAACTTAAGTTTTGAGACAACTGCTTTAGTTGGCTGGGTGGTCTGATCATTTTCGCTATCCTTGCAATCTGGGGTATTTTTCCGTGCATTTCCGTGTCATTCCGTGGCTGTCAATCAGTACTTTGGCTCAGGGGATTGATCGGATTGGGGCAAAGGCCTATTGTAAGTAGAATCAATAACCTATTTGTGAAATTTAACTCAATCGAAAAATGCTACAATATGCATTACACACACATTCTCTTAGCCAGTCACGGTACGCCCGGTGCTTGTGCGGCAGAAATGGCCGCTTTCAACCTCAGCTGCCCTGATACCAGCCTACATCACCTGATAGTCGTTCCTGATTTTTGGAAAGGCATGTTAGGAGATGATTGGCTCAATAATGCTTCAACCCAAATTCGCTATGGGCAATATCTGGAAGGCGAATTAGAAAAAGAAGTTCAAGACAATATCAACCGTGTCAGTGCCGAAGCCAAAGCACGAAACATCAGCTATACTTATGAATTTATGCTAGGTAAACCCGCAGAGTGTTTACTCAAAGTAGCCAATGATGCCGACTTTGATCTCATTATCATGGGTTCACCTCGCCCCAAAAATCAAGAAGGGCTTAAATCACGTATGCATTGTGAAACGCTGCTACGCGGTTTATCGACTTCCCTGTTGATCATTCCTCATCCCTGATTAATGCTAATTAAAAAATCAGCGTCAATCATGATCAGAAGCCGAATCAGCGTTCTATCAAAAAATCAGTTAAAAAATGACAATTCAAACCCCTCCTTCTCTTCCCAGTGAAGACGCAGCCTGGGTGCGCGTTACCACACCCTTATCAACACAGAAAATACGTGAATTTTGTCGCGACTTAGAACGTTTCTATCGCATCAATCCCCTATTAGAATTTGCACAATGGCGATCAATCGGCCCTAACCACTACGCTTTAGAAGCTAAAAACCTTAGCAATGGACAACAAATCGCCACTGAAATGCGGTTAAACGAAACCGATAATGGATTCAAAATCACCTACACAACCGGATTGAAAACGGCTACACTGATTCAGATTGAAACTGAAACCGATGTCAAAGGCACAGTGCTTGTGATTATTGATGATTATAGTGGATTACCAGAGGCCGAACGTACACAACGCTTAGCAGAAGTGGATCGGAGTTTGGAAGCTTGGGGCCAAGAATTGTATCGCTACTTACATAACTGGCAACGTTGGGCTTGGTTTCCACCTTATCGCTGGTATATGGGCCTCTGGCAATCCATGAAACCCATGGCGCGGCGAATTGCTTACACACTGATTATCATCACACTCTTTGAATTCATTGCATTTTTAATGATAGTTGGGTTTTGGGTGATAATATAGCGTTTCCCGATTGAATGAAGTACGAATATTTTTTTGTTATTTATAAATTTATTTTTCTTCTGTGCCTTTTCGTTCCAAATTTATTTTGCGAGGGTTTTTTCGTTCCAAATTTATTTTGCATCAACTCTTTTCGCTTGCCCTGAAAGATTTATTTTGCGATTATTTTCGTTGGGCGCATTCCCAAAAAAAGTCATTAATTTTGGCTACCCGCAAAATAACATTCACTAAAAGCGGGCAGCAAAATGAATTTGGAACGAAAACCGGGCCGCAAAATGAATTTGGAACGAAAACTGGGCCGCAAAATGAATTTGGAACGAAAACCGGGCCGCAGATTATGGTTATCTCGACTTTTTTAATTGGTGCCTTCGTTGCCATCAAGCTGCTCAAATTGGATAAACAAACTTCATTTTTAACCGCAGCCGGGGCTTCCATCTGCGGGGCCGCTGCTGTGCTTGCCACGGAACCGGTTGTGAAGGCAGAAGCCCATAAAAGCGCGATTGCCGTTTCAACAGTCGTTTTATTTGGTACCCTTTCTATGTTTTTGTATCCTGTCCTATTTAATTCTGGCTTACTTGGGAGTATGGATATAGCGGCTTATGGTATTTATGTCGGTGCCACCGTTCATGAAGTGGCGCATGTCGTCGGTGCTGGCGTATCATGCGGCATGGTTTCTTGTGATACTTCCGTTATTATCAAAATGGGCAGAGTGATCATGCTCGTTCCCTTCCTGATCATTTTGGGCTGGTATTTAGCCAAAAGTGCAGCATCGCCAGACGAAAAGGGCAGCACGAAATTGGTTATTCCTTGGTTTGCCATCGGATTCCTGGCGGTTGCCGCTTTTAATTCATTTCAATTGTTGCCAACAGAAGTCGTTAAGTCAATTATCTTTATTGATGATTTAATGTTAACTATGGCAATGGCCGCCCTTGGATTGTCTACGAATTTCGCCAAATTTAAAGAAGTGGGCATGAAACCGATTTATGCTGCTTTAACGATGTTTATTTGGCTGCTTGTTGGGGGGTATTTTATTACTATGGGTGTGACTTCAATAATGGGGAGTGGGGGGCATGCTTTTATGTGAAAACCCATAACGACAGGGATTTGATATAAGAAGGGATTAAAACCAAGAACGACAGGGATTTGATATAAGAAGGGATTAAAACCAAGAACTACAGGGATTTGATATAAGAAGGGATTTAAACCAATAACTACAAGGATTTGATATAAGAAAGGATTAAAACCAAGAACTACAAGGATTTGATATAAGAAAGGATTTATAATGGGTAGTACCACGATCCAATCCTTTCATATACAATCCCTGTCGTTCACAGTTTTAATCCTTTGTTATATCAAATCCCTGTCATTATGGGTTAATTTTGAGAAACCAAGGTTCAAAAATTGGGAACAATTTATTTTTAACCCGTGCAGAGATTGCTACAATGAAAATAAACACCTTAATATTAAGATGTTATGCAAGGTATCATGAAGGGCAATGGATAGCTTTTTGCCTTGATTTTGATTTAGCTGCTCAAGCTGATACCTTTGAACAGGCCAAAACAAAACTTGAAAGCATGATTAAAGAGTATGTTTTTGACGCACTTGTCGGGGAAGATAAAGGCTATGCGGAACAGTTGCTTACTCGCAAGGCCCCTCTATTTGAATGGCTCAAGTATTATTATTATGTATTTATGTTTCGTTTGATACACGCCAAAACGGGGTTATATCATCTCTGCAAAGTACCCCCCTACGCTCGCGTTGACACCACTATCAGATGTCAGTAAACGTGACTTCCACACTTGAGAACCGCTTATGCTTATTATATATATACTTATGATGTCGCTTTGTAGGGATTTCTCAATGCGGTGTATTTACCCTTTTTTCCAACAAGTATTGCTTAACGCCATAATTTCTTGATTATTTTGGGGATAGAGAGGGAAGCCCATGATGCTTGGGTTAGATTAGCACCTTGTGGAGGAAAGTTAGCGTGAATGACTTTGATACCTTTTGTATTTAGAAATTGGACGACGGGTATAAAATCCGTATCAGTGCAGAGATAAGTATGCCAACATCATAAGTATCCTGCCAAGCTAAACGGATCATATCAGTAGCAATTAACGTATCTACTCCTTTTTCTTGAGTACCTCGCATGTCTTTCCCACAATGAGAACATTTTTCAATCACCGTATAGCATTCTGGGCATTTGGGGTGTGATTGAACGGGTTTTCTTTCAATCAAAGTGACTTGTGTACCCGGAAAAGTATTGAGAACATTTTGCGCCCATCCTATTAATCCTCTGTCTTGACTACTTTCAGGATTGTAGGAGACATAAATATTCATATTTTGGAAAATAATACTGTCGGCTTCTACAAAAAGTAGAGGAGAAACTTCTTGAATCAGTACCCTTGGTAAGATTGCCCAATCGATCTTTTGAGTCTTATCTATTTTATTAATAGATAATTGGAAATTCCAAAAATCAATAAAGATATATAATCTAAAAGTAACATGAGACATTGATATATCAATAAATGAAAAAGGGGAATGCTAACGCACTCCCCGGGTAATAATAAATCATTATCTGTTTAATCTAAGCTTATCTCTTAGCAGATAATGATGGGTTATAATGCATAGCATTATACATCTTTTTTTTTAATAAAACAATAGTCAGATGAACAACTTATCAGTTATCAGTTATCAAAGCCTTGATATCCAGTATGTTCAAGGCCAACTTATGTATCTGACAAACTCGATTTTCAAAAAATAGAACGGTATATTGTCTTTAAATCAAAAAATATCTATAAGATCACTTTTATTCAACCAACACGTCATTAGGATATATTAGTATATTAGACATTCCTAATTTGGCCATCATAGTTATACTTAAATGATTAGATTGGGTAACATTCTAAGGCCAGTTTTTTAAATGTCAAGCTACTTTTTAAAAGATTTTGGGAACCCCCAAGTTCTTTCTTGGGCTATTCGCATTCAACCCATCGGGGTTGGCATCTTAATGATATATCAATAAAATCATTTATAATCAATATATTACGCCTTAAAAGTCAAAACCGGCTTGAGATGGGCCACGACACTGATCATATCAGCAGCGACTTGAATATCAATGATGGGCTGAATCGGTTTATAGGCCGCTGGTGCTTCCTCAATTCTGCGCTCCGCTCGCAACGTGATACAATCAACTCCCGTTAATCCTAATGCGGCCTCACTTTTATCGGCCCCTTTTCTATTCAGTTCAAAACGTGAGTGCAATCGCCCTGCGCCATGAGAGGCAGAACACAGAAAATCTGGGTTGCCTTTTCCAATCAAGAGGTAAGAGGGTGTGCCCATCGATCCGGGAATAATGACGGGTTGTCCCGTATGCGCTGGACAAGCGCCCTTTCGAGTAATCCACCCCGCACCCTCTGACAACGTCAGATTATGCGGCAAATCGTAAATCAACGGCGCTTCGATATCGCCATAAACTGTTCGTAAACGCAATCGCAATAATTCAGCCAACCACAGCCGATTCACAAAACCATAATTAGCCGCTGTCGCTTCTGCTTGCAAATACGCATTCATCAAATCAGGATCAGATAAGGGAAAAAGGCGAGATTTTGGATAAGGGCAAGCTTGAGGCCATGCCGATTCAGCGCGTTTTAGCCAAAGCGTACCAATGTGTTTACCCACCAATCGTGAACCGGAATGAATCATAAAAGCTAATTGGCCCGCTTTGATGCCCCAAGCATAAGCTGTCGCCCGATCCTCTATTTTTTCAACGACTTGCACTTCAACAAAATGATTGCCGCCACCAATAGTCGCTAACCCGCCATCACGTATCAGCCCCGTTTTAGAAACCCATTTTTCGGGTACCCATTGCATCGCGCCATTGAGCGAACCGCTCAAATAAACACGATCTATTTCCTTGGCTAACTGATTGAGATCAGAATCAACGATATCGCCCATCGGTGTCTCTAACATCGCATCCAGCCAGCCAGGAATACCATACTGAAACAGGGCTTGAGCCGTTTTAACGTTCATAGTCACATCGCGCGTACCGAAGAAATACTTACCCTTCATCAACTCAACGAATTGATCACGTTTTGTCAGAAAACGATCAAGGGATAAATCCGCAACATGTAAACGCATACCACAGTTGATATCACTACCTACTGCGGCTGGAATCAGCAAACCTGTTGTTTCCACCACTGAACCAATCGCTACACCAGCCTCACCAGGATGAAAGTCAGGTGTCGCACAACATTGATTCACCCTTCCCCCGGCCGGATGACGTACATTTGCCAAATGAGCCAATTGCCTCAAAGCCTTAGCTTCTACAGGGAAATCATCAGGCAGTAGCACTTCCGCAGCGATTTCATCAGGCGAATCACTGAAACGAACAGTATAAATGTGATTATGGTAAGTCACATCAAGCCCCTCTCGTGCCAAGGCACGCAGGAGCCTGTTAAGATTTTTTGACGGCATAAAACACCTAAGCCCATAAAATAAAATCAATTAAAAGTGTGGTTTAGCAGCCGCAATTAATTTATATTCAATATATAATAAGTTTGATTTACGTTCCAACTTTAGTTTGCCAAGGGGTGCGATTAAAAGTGCGGGGGTATACTTATTATTAAGCTTAAGCCAACAGCTAAAAGCCAACAGCTAAAGCAGTTGTCTAAAAGCTCAAGTCAGGTGGTGGTGACTAAACCTATCTCTAGCGAGATTTTTAAGCCAAAAGCACAAATTAACTTATACTATCCACTGTTATAATTTTCGTGTTTTGTTAGTCACCTTTAGGTGACTTAAGCTTTTAGACAACTGCTTTAGCTGTTGGCTAAAGGTGACTAAACCTATCTCTAGCGAGATTTTTAAGCTTAAGCCAAAAGCACAAATTAACTTATACTATCCACTGTTATAATTTTCGTGTTTTGTTAGTCACCTTTAGGTGACTTAAGCTTTTAGACAACTGCTTTAGCTGTTGGCTAAAGGTGACTAAACCTATCTCTAGCGAGATTTTTAAGCCAAAAGCACAAATTAACTTATACTACCCACTGTTATAATTTTCGTGTTTTGTTAGTCACCTTTAGGTGACTTAAGCTTTTAGACAACTGCTTTAGCTGTTGGCTTGGTGTGTCCCCGCACTTTTAATCGCACCCTTTGCTAAGCCGTTTAATCGGAGATGGTGGGCAAGTTCGTTTCGACGCTGGGCGTCGAAACGAACTTACCCACCCTACATTTTGCTAAGCCGTTTAATCGTGGTCATCAATTTTTGGGCAACTTGGTGTCGTTCCTGTCTTAAAGAAATCCCGCTCCTGATCAAACTACAAAACGAATACGCTAAACAAAATATACACTTTATTGGCATTGCGGTACGTGATGAGCTAAAATCTGTCAAAGAAGTTGCAACCCATTTAGGTATCAACTATCCTGTATTATTTGATAAACAAGGCCTGGCCTTATCAAAAGCCTTTGGTAACACCATTGACGCGCTACCTTTTACCGTCGTTGTGAATCGTCAAGGCTATATTGTCTCACGATTTGCATGTGAATTGAATGAACGGGCCGCGAAAAAATTGATTGGTGGGCAACGTGTTGCCCACCCGACAACGGATAACTGATATGCCTACTGTTCCCTTAGAATTTCCTATCCTCGTGACTCCTTCAAAAAAAGGTTACCACTTACGGCCTTTATTTTCAGATACCCCTTTTCGTACCGCTAAACGCTTTCGCGATGCTGTCGAACTGCTGATTAAAGATGTGCGCCGAGAATTTCAAGCTTTTGAAACGAGCCGGGAAACGATTGATGAATTATTGTGGTTTGCTTTTAATCCTAAATTAAAGTTTGAAATCAAAAAACTCTGTTTTTCTCTTGGCACCTATATGATATTTGGTGATTTTGCCATAGTGCGTTTTTCCCTTAAAAATCATCAAGTTGTCTTTTTACCCCAGTTTGACAATTTTTTTGCTATCGTCAGTGACAATCTGTTTGAATATGGCAGTTTCACAGAACAATTAAACAGCATTATATATGATCGTTTGCAAGTGGAACGTAAAAATGATCCGAACGACTTCAAGCCTACTCGCTACTATGCAACGGGTTCTGAATTTGTGACTAACATTTCCTTGCAAGTGACGGTGAAACAAGCCAAATTTCCTTTTGAAGAAAAAGTCAACGCTTGGTTTGCTTCTTTATCTGGACAACCTGAACAGTTTTCCGGCGCAACCGAACTCGCTCGCGTGGCTACCAATTGGCGTGATTATTATCCTAACCAATTACAGCGTGCCGCATTACGTGAACCTGTGGTGGATAGACTCAGCAAACTGATTTTCGGTTCAAGCATGACGGCTATCATTATAATAGGTAGGCCTGGCTGTGGGCGCACCACGGTTTTACAAGAAACCTTTTATCGTTATCTGCAAGAACGGGAAAAGCAGCCCCATTCTCCTGTTGCCACGATTTGGCATATTGATCCTAACCGGGTAATTGCTGGCATGAGCATTGTGGGTATGTGGCAACGGCGTTTTGAATCTATCTTAGAATATCTCATCAAAGGTAGGCCAAAGAATCTAGCGCATGCCCAGCCACGTTTGTTTGTCGATAATCTGGTTGCCTTATTTCGTATTGGTAAAAGTGCCCAAGATTCGCTCACGCTCAGTGATGTACTGAAACCGTATCTGGAACAACGGGCCCTCACCTTTATTGCGGAAGCGAGTCCAGAAGAATGGCATGTTGTGATGGAAACAGATCGCCGTTTTGCGGATTTATGTCAAGTTTTTCGTCTTGAAGAACCGAGTATCACTGAGGCGGCCCGTATTGCCCTTAAAGAACGCGGTCGTTTGGAACAAGTGCATGAATGCGATATTGATAATGAAGCCATAGAGCGCGTTTTTGCTTTAACCCATTCCTTACTGCGAAGTACTGCTCGACCGGGTAATCTGGTCAGTTTTCTGGAACGCTTAGCGGCTAAACACCGTTATGGTACTGTCGATGTTGCCGCCGTGGAAACGGCGATTAGCGAAATCAGTCGCATCAATACGGATATACTGGATCGCCAAAAAACGTTACGCTTTGAAGACGTTGAAAAAGCCCTGTCCACGCATTTGATTGGTCAACAAGAAGCGATCACGTCATTGGTTGATGTGATCCAAACCATCAAAGCGGGCCTTCAAGATCCGAAAAAACCCTTAACGACTTTATTGTTCATCGGGCCGACTGGTGTGGGTAAAACACAGGCCGCTAAGGTATTGACTCGTTATTTATTTACGGATGAATCGCAGTTAATACGGTTAGACATGAATGAATTTGTGACGGATGCCGATGTAGGCCGCTTGATTGGCAACTGGGCGCGTCCAGATGGTTTATTGACAACCCAAGTGCGTCATCAACCTTTCAGTGTTTTGCTATTAGATGAAATCGAAAAGGCGCATCCGGCTATACATGATTTACTATTACAAGTACTGGGGGAAGGGCGACTGACTGACGCATTAGGGCGCACGACTGATTTTACGAATACGATAATTATTCTGACTTCCAATTTAGGCGCGGAACAAGCTGGCCGCCATTTGGGTTTTATCAAACAAGACAAACAAAACCAAGCGAGTAGCTATCGTGCGGCCGTTGAAGACTTTTTTCGGCCAGAATTATTGAATCGTCTGGATCGCATCGTCGTCTTCAAATCGCTAGAACAACAAGATGCGATTGCCATTACGCGCATACAATTGAACGAGTTATTACAACGAGATGGCTTTGTGCGCCGCACGACGATTCTGAATATTGATGAACACGCTTTAGTGGAAGTCGCGCAACGGGGATTTGATGCGGTATTAGGTGGACGCGCCCTGAAACGGGCGATTGAACGAGATTTGACCACATTAGCCGCAACGCAATTAGTCGGATTGACAGCAACGCAACCGATTTTGTTAGAGATTAAATGGATCAAGGAACGATTACAGCCGTGTATAACGGCCCTAGCGCCAGTGACACAAGACAAAAGCGTTTCTGCGCTCATGCAACAAAGCTTGACACCTGACAGCGTAAGCGAGCTGTTCGACAGGGTTTCTGAATTAAGGGAACGACTTTATCAGCTACGAGATAGTGAAGGCGACACAGTTGAACAGATCGCGACATCCCAGAAAATGCGATTACTCTTAACGCTGCAAGAGGTTGCTTTTGAAATCAAAGAAGAATTAGAGGAGATTCTATGGGCAATAGAAACGGCGCGTGATCCAAACGAAATCCGTTTTACCAGTACAAGGCAATCCATCCCCTACCAATTCAATTGGACAGGAGAACAATACTTGGACGTTGCTGAGATGTATGCCCATCAAGAGATTCGCGATTATTTAGAAGAAATGTATGTCATCGCGCCCAAATTGATTAGAGAGGCGAACAGCAACTGGATCAATGTGTTAATGAAAACGACCTTTTTAAGTTTTTTCTGTGAAGGGGTAGAACAGAACGAATATGAAGCTTTACAATTAACATTACAGTCGCGAGTACACTTATGCGGAGAGGAGGAATTAAACTACTTACAAAAGGCCTATCATTCAGGCTTAGACGCGCTAGGGCTAGAATCCAAATGTCTACCAGAACCCCCCAAAAAAGGTTTTCGTCACTTACACATTCAGGGGCCCCGTTTACAGCGTTTATTAGAACGTGAAGTGGGTATTCATCTGTTTCACCCCGCGAATGCTAACGCACTGCCGATTCAAGTTAGCCTATCCGCCATTAAAGATGATCCAGTCAAACCAGAGGAAAATCAATTAGTTAATGATGCCAAAGCCGAAGCGACTGGTCAAACGCTACCCATTATTCGCAATTACGTGCTTTCGGAAAAGGGAGGCGTTATGAGCGATTTACGCACCGGTATGCTAAATCGGACAGCGATAGGGCCTCATGAATGGGCCTTACTTTGGTATGCCAATTTGCCATAAATAAATGTAGGGTGGGTAACGGTTTTTTGTTGCCCACCATTACCCTTTGCGCCTTTGCGTCTTTGCGTGAAAAAAAGTTTAATGTTTAATTAACAATTAACAAAATTAGACTTCAAAATGAAACAAAGGTATAATGCGCCCCTCTTTATTAAACTACTTATGAAGGAGGCCTTTAGTGAAACAAAGACTGAGTCGCTACATAGCTGCGCTTTTGCTCAGTTTAGCAGCCAATCCAGTTGCGGCAGATTTGGATAAGGGCTTGTTTGCCTATTATCCACTTGACTTAGATACCAAAGATGCCAGTGGCAATGAACATCATGGCATTGAAAAGGGGAGTTTGAGCTATGTTGCTGGGAAAATTGGGCAAGCCGCTCAATTTGATGGCAGTAGTTACATAGAAATTCCTGATAGCAGCGATTTTATGTTTGCTAATGAGTCGCTGACTTTTTCTGTTTGGGTGCAAATCGTTGATAATGCAAATTATAGACCATTTCTCGCACTATCGAATACCGATATATATCCTGGAATAATATTATCCAAATCGAGTAGTAGTGGGAATGCTGGCAAAATATTCTGGCTTGTGGTTGATGTGGCTAGAAATGATATTTATGCCTTTTCCATGGACGACGGAAACACCCTTTCCAAAAATAAATGGATACACCTAACGGGTACCATTGATTATGACCAAAAGATTATTGGTCTCTATGTTGATGGGCTTCTTCAACAACATACGCGGCTCATTAATTTCGATCTGTCACAGGCCACTTCACTCGCTTTGAGAATAGGTGCTTATAATCACCATCCTGACAAACAGAAAGGTTTAATAGACGAAGTGCGTATTTACCGTCGTCTCCTGTCTGATTGCGAAATCCAATCGCTTTATAAAGGCTCGGATGTCTGTGACACTGTG
>Ga0233403_10000750_pt1 | contig 15588 bp, 13 predicted proteins | sample Na_oxic_1_MG_FD_179866 | JGI IMG/M metagenome (GOLD analysis project Ga0233403, IMG submission 179866) | Seawater microbial communities from Saanich Inlet, British Columbia, Canada - Na_oxic_1_MG | ecosystem: Environmental > Aquatic > Marine > Inlet | place: Canada: British Columbia | collected...
GGATGCGGTTCATGAAGTGGCACCGTTTGCTTTTAGGATATTGACTGAAATTAAAGCGTATTTCGATGAAGCGGCTAAATTGGAAGTGAGTTGGCAGGAAGCGTTGGATGAGCAATTGTTACAAAAAATCTTGCCGAAAATGAAAGGCACGGATTGGCGACTGGGTAAAGTGCTAGAAGAAGTGATCAATATTGCTAATACTCACCATTTTCCACTAACTTTAGAAAAAGCCCAAACGATGTACGATGATTTTATGCAACATGGTATTGCTACTTATTTTTAAACTGGGAAAAGAAATATTAGAGATTCATACTAATGTCGCTAAAACAAGGTGTTTCGAGAATGTTGGAAACAACTAACAAACAACATATATAATATGTAGGTACACAGAAATCCTTTAACATTTTGGAGAAGTGAAAAATGCTATTTCTTAAAGAAATAGTATTTTTAGAAAAGTTGAAATACTTTTGTTTACCTACCTATGTATATTCCAAACGTTCAAAATTTCGGATTTTATACCTGCCAGGTTTTTAAAACCTGCCAGGTAGAAAGGCGATTTAGTCTATTTTCATCATCCGAAAACTTGAACGTTTGGAGTATAGGCCAATAGAGGTAGGAAAGAAATATTCTTACTCTAATTATTCTAACCACTGTATTAAATAGTATAACATTAAACCTTCTGAGGATTTTGAGGGCCCACAAACTAAAGCTGGATAAAGATTTTTTTCTGGTTGAGCTGCTGTTTTAGCTTCTGGTTCTGAATCCATTTGAAAGACGCAATTTTCTGGAAAACGATTACGACTGCGTTGACGATTTGGGCTATATACTAAAGCATAACATGATTTCATCGTCTGACTTTGAAGTAACTGCTGAATAGTTGGCATATCATAAATTCCATTTTTTAATAGGGACTTACAAAATTCTTCGTTTTCACCGGTTCGGCGAATAGCTATAGCAAACTTCACTTGTATGGATACTCTTTTGATGACCTGTGATCGTAGGGTGGGTAACGTCTTTTTGTTGCCCACCATTTGCATTTTAGGTCCATTCAAGTGATAAATGCTATAACGCCACTTGTTGTCATTTCGAGCTTCACTTAGAAATCTCCAGAAATGACACCGTTGGCTCGAATAGTAGATAGGTATGCAAGATATAGCAATTCCCGATTAAATAAAGTACAATTAATCTAGTTTAAGTTATTTATCATTAAATAAAAAACGCTATAACGCTGCCTGCACTGAGCTTGCCGAAGTGTAACGCGTTAAACGCAAAAATGCTATATATCGGTCGGGTTAGCGAAACGTAACCCGACTTAAGCCTAAAGATATTGCTCCAAAAATTGTCTGATTTTTTTTATTTGAAAGTTATTAGCTAATTGATAAATTTCCTCAACAAAGGGCTGTAATTTGGGGTCATTTTTCAAAAGTGCTTGTGCTTTATTTATGATGGCATCTATATCACCACACAGAGTGGCATCCCACAAGCTGTTGATATGTTCCTTTGACGGTGGGATGATATCAACCGGTGGCGATTTGGCGGTTGGTAAATTTTCATTCTGGGATGTTTCATAAATCCATTCGATTGGACAAAAGTTTGCTAATGCTTGCAATAAAGTTTTCGGTTTTATGGGCTTAGTCAGAAAGGTATTACAACCCACTTCTAAACTTTTTTGTTGGTTCTGATCAAAAAGGTTAGCTGTGAGAGCAATGATAACGGTATGGCGAAAGCGATCATCTTGACGTAAACGTTGGGTGCATTCTAAACCATCCATCACTGGCATTTTTAAGTCCATAATAATCGCGTCGGGTTGGAAGACTTCAGTCTGTTTCAATGCCAATTGTCCATCTTTTGCTTCTGATAGATTGAAGCCTAAAGGTGCTAATATATTGCGTAATAGAACGCGATTTTCCCATTTGTCATCAACGATTAAGATTTTAAACTCATCATGCTCTACTATTTCGCTTCCCATTGTTGGTTTCCATTGAAAACCAATAATGGTTAGTTCAGGCGGTGGTGGTTCATCTAAAGCAAAAGCATAGATTTGTATCGGTATTTCAAACCAAAAATGACTTCCTTTCCCCAAGCTACTTTCAACTTGCAATTGTCCGCCCATCATTTCTATCAGCGTTTTGGTAATGGACAATCCTAAGCCGGTGCCTTCAGAATAATACATTCTATCACCCACTTGTTGAAATGGTAAAAAAATCTTTTCCAAATGAGCTGCTGCTATACCGATACCAGAATCTTCTACATCAACGCGCATTTTACCCTGATTTTTATTTTCGGGAAAAGGGGTATATTGCACTTTCAAAGTCACTTGCCCCGTTTCGGTAAACTTAATTGCATTGCTCACTAAATTCAGCAAAACTTGCCGTAATCTCTTGCGATCCCCATGGGCAGCCCTCGGTAATTCAGACAGCGGTTCATAAACCAATTCAATCCCTTTTTGTTCGGAACGGATGCCAAATAATTCCACTATATCCTGAAATAAGGTTGGCAAACGAAAGTCACTCGCAACTAATTCCAATTTACCGACTTCAATTTTAGATAAGTCTAAAACATCACTAATCAGTGTCAACAAGTGTTCGCCACTACGGTAAATAATTTGGATGCCATCTCTTTGTTCATCCGTTAATCTTTTATCCTGCTTCAAAAGTTGGGCATAACCTAAAATAGCTGTCAACGGTGTGCGGAGTTCATGGCTCATATTGGTAAGAAAGGCTGTTTTCGCTTGATTAGCGGATTCTGCTAATTCTTTACTTTTGAACAATTCTGCTTCAGCCCGTTTGCGTTCGGTAATGTCTCTACTGATTGCCAGATAGTGGGTTGTCTGACCGTTTTGGTCTTTAATGGGAGAAATAGTGGTAAAATTCCAAAATAATTCTCCATTTTTATGTTGATTGAGTACTTCTCCTTGCCAAACTCTTCCTAATTTGATGGTATTCCATAATTTTTTATAGAATGCTGGCGGATATTTGCCGGATTTCAAGAAGCGTAGATTTTTGCCAATGACTTCGTGATAAGCGTAACCGGTTTGAAGCGAAAATGCGGGATTAACAAATTGTATATCACCCTTTAAATCGGTGATGATAATGGTGTTGGCACTTTGTTCAACCGCACGAGAAAATTTGCGGAGTTCTTCTTCTACTTGTTTGCGCTTGGCAATATCTTGTTGCAATTGTACATTCAATTGTGCTAATTCAGCGGTACGTTCAGCTACTTTTTCTTCTAGTTGAATGCGGTATTTTCGCAATTCTTGTTCAGTTTTTTGACGTTCAGTCATTTCTTGTTGGAGTTGCCCATTTATTTTGGTAAGGGCGGCATGACTCATATTGAGAGCAATCAAATCATGATAATTCCTTAATCCTGCTATAGTGGTGACATAGAGTTTGTTATCAGTCATTTCGGATTTGAGTTTATAATCGTTAATATCATAATCCACAATAACAGAGTCTTCGGGGGCTTCACCCGGTTGTCCGGTATGAAGAACAATACGCACAAGTGAATTGTTTAGCGTGTCACGGATATATTTAACTAACTGTAAGCCGGTATCATTTTGTTCCATGACCACATCTAAAAAGATTAGGGCGATGTCGGGATGGATTTTTAGTAAGGATTTAGCTTGTAAAGCAGAATGGGCTGACAAAAAAGTGAGTGGTTTGTCCTGAAAGGTTAATGTTTTCAGAACAAATTCTATGACTTGATGGACATCCGGTTCATCATCGACAATCATTATTTTCCAAGTATCGACGGTTGGATTAATAACGGCTTCAATTTCTCCGGTTTCAGTGGTTTTTAGCAAAGCGGATATTTCATCTTTGTTATCTTCTTCGTCAGCCAAAATGAGAGCATCATCTTCATCTGCTAACACTAAATCGTCATTTTCTGGTGGGTTATTTTGAACAGTAGGCTGTAATTCTTTATTATTATTAGACATGTTTATAGAGTTTTCGAGTTTATTATGTTACAGTTTTTTTGAGTTAATATTTTAATTATTAATGACTTGAAGACTATTAAATATATTTACTCAATCGGGAATTGCTGTTATTTATGTTCGGTAAAAAATACCAAAGCTAAAGCTTTGGACTCCAAATACCAAAGCTAAAGCTTTGGACTCCAAATACCAAAGCTAAAGCTTTGGACTCCAACACACCAAAGCTTACGCTTTGGATTCTAGCTGTGCTTTTGGAGTCCAAAGCTTTAGCTTTGGATGTTACAGTGGTATTAAAATGGTAAAAATTGTACCTATATTTTCGTGACTTGTACAATTTATATTGCCTTTTAATTTTTGGGTAACTAAATTATAAACGATGTGCAATCCTAAGCCGGTACCACCTTGAGCGCGTCGAGTGGTAAAAAACGGCTCAAAAATTTTGGCTAAATTTTCGGTTGGAATGCCGCAACCGTCATCTTGGTATTCAAAAATGAGTTGCTCAGATTCGCTACGAATATCAATATTGATATGTCCTATTTCTCCGTTTTGATAGGCATGATTGAGGGAATTGATGATGAGATTAGTAATAATTTGTGAAAAGGCCCCCGGATAACTGTTTATTTTAAGAGTATCATCGCCATTGACGTTGATAAGATGCTGAGTTTTTTTAAGGTGTGGACTTAAATGGGTTAGGCTTTCTTTAATATACGATTTAACGGCAAATGTGCGTTTTTCTAGGTGTGTTTGATCAACGGCGATTTGCTTAAAATTTTGTATCAATTCATTGGCGCGTTTGAGGTTATTTAAAATCAGTTGGCTACTGCTGGTGCTGGTTTCAAAATAAGCTTTTAATGCGGAACTTTTTAATTGTTTGTTTTCGTAGGCATAAATGGCGGTTTCAGTTTCGCTGGCTAAGTGGGAGGCGGACATCAGGCTAATGCCAAGTGGGGTATTGATTTCATGGGCCACTCCGGCAACTAAACGTCCTAATGAGGCCATTTTTTCGGCTTCGACTAATTTGGATTGGGTGGTTTTAAGATGTTCTAAGGTTTGTTGTAATTGTTCATTTTTGGTCATCAATTGTTGTTGTAATTGATGGAGTTTTAAGTGTGTTTCTACACGGGCCAATACTTCTTCGGCTTGAAACGGTTTTGTCACGTAGTCTACGCCACCTACCGAGAAGGCTTTGACTTTATCAAATATTTCACTGAGTGCGCTGATGAAAATGACTGGAATATCGCAGGTTTTTTCGTCAGCTTTCAGTTTTTCACAGACTTCATAGCCGTTCATTTCTGGCATTTGAATATCTAATAACACTAAATCGGGTAGCATGAATTGAGCAGATTTTAACGCTAATTGACCACTGGTGGTCGGGCGAATTTTATAACCCTGTTCTGTGAGCATTTGCGTTAAAACCTGCAAATTAGTTGGGATATCATCAACTAATAAAATATTACCTTTGCGTTAAAACCTGCAAATTAGTTGGGATATCATCAACTAATAAAATATTACCTTTTGATTCTGACATTTTTGTATTATTGACTCATGTTACGCACAATGTTTCAAAAAACTTGATTCTTCGTGTTAAGAAAAATCCCCTTAACCCTAATATTTTTTATCCGCACGATCTTTCCCTCCTCACCACCCCCGACTTCAGTATAGATTAGAATGCTTGTGCGAAGTTATCCAACAAAACTGGCAACAAATCACCAATAAATTCAGTAAGTTGTGATTAATGATGTGCGGCAATTTATTGGTGAACAAAAAGTTTTTGATGATATTACTTTGTTGGTGTTGAAGCAGAAATAACGCCATCATAACTCACTATTTTTTTTTAGAATGAAAATTGTTGTCACATCATAGACAAGCTTGTCTTATGACACAAATAAATAGATAATGCTCAATTTAAGTTAAAATGCTGAAGATTTGAAGAAAATTTTTAATTTTTTTAAATACTGATATTTTTATACCATAGAGATCAGAATAGATATTGCTTAAATATTAAACCTTTTGTTATTTAAAAATTTTTTCAAAAAGTGCCGCCTCAAATTTCGGTTCAAAGTACCATAGCGAGCGGTTCAAAATTTTAGAGTTAACAAAAAACCACCAAAAAATGGGGTACACAGTTGAAGGGATTTCGCTTTGGCAAAAAGTGTTCCTATCTCTATTGATTTTTATAATAAAAATTATAAATTATTTTATTTTTCAGTATAGTGGAAAAAATATGATGACTATAAAACACTTATTCTTAATATTAGTTTTTTATCTATTAACCACCACCGGTTTTGCAGCAGAGCCGATCAAATACCGTTTGTTGTTACAAGTCAGCGAAGACAGCGTGGATAAACTGAACTTGGCGTTAAATAACGCCTACAATGCACAAATGGCCTTTGGCCCGGAAAACATTGAAATTGAAATTGTCGTTTTTGGGGCCGGGGTGAATACACTGAAATATTATGCCCCGATCCCCATCGCCGATAAAGTCAAAGAAGCCAAGTATGCCGGGGTGCGGATTGTTGCTTGTGATATTGCCATGCGCTCACACAAATTACGCCCCGCTGATATGTTACCAGAAGTGCGCTATGTCGAATCAGGAGTAGCGGAACTGGTTGAAAAACAAACAGAAGGTTGGAGTTATGTTCGCCCGTAAGGAATACCCCAGAATACTTATGATTTAATTCATCTTTTTTACCGGGAGCAATAATGAAATTAAACGTATCCATAATCCATCTTATATGTTTTGTGTTTTTGAGTAATCTCGCACTCGCCGATGAGGCTAACGATTTTTGGCATTCGGACAATTGCCCGGTCAAAACAAAATGGGTTGATGACTTTGAAGAGCCACTCACGTTAGATCAAAAGTTCGGTGCTGGCACTCAAAAAATGACGCGGTGCCTGGGTAAAACTAAAAACGTCAAAGTTGTCTATCAACTCAATCAGTTGTGTAAAGACGACCAATGTACAAGACCTTATGCGCTTGGGAAAATCACAAATCATATCAATGATTATGAAATAACGCATGGCATGACAGCAGACGATTACAAAATGGTTGTCGTTGTTTATGGCAAAGGATGGAAACTCGTGTTGAACAATCAAGCGATTGAAAAACACTCAGCAAACAATCCTTTCCAATCTCAAATGGAAAAACTGGTTAATCATCCAAGTGTCAAAGTGCTATTTTGCCAAAACACGGCATACGCTACCGGTGTTGTCAAAGCCAATATCATTAACGGCATTGGTTTTGCCACAGCTGGATTATCAGCGATTACCGATTTACAAGCCGAAGGTTATACTTATATTCAACCGTAATATAGCGTTTTTTAGTTTAATGCCTGATTATAAAATATTTTTTGAGGTGGAACCAGCGTATTCGCCCTTTCAAACGGAAGAAAAGTCACAAAATATCTTAGCTCCCCCAAATCCGTTATAATCAGGATTAATTTTTGTCAGTGTCCATAGAATATGATGCAAAATGATGAATTAATGGAACTCGAAGCGGAAGATGAAGAATTTGAAGTCGTTGCAGAAGAAGACTTTGTTTCTCCCTTTGAACCTAAAGATATTGACATTGCTGTCGAACAAAATAGTTTATCAACGATTATTGGCATGATTGACGATAAAGCCATTGATATGAATACCGAATTTCAACGGAGTGGTAATTTATGGTCTAAATCGGTGATGAGTCGGCTCATCGAATCTATTTTATTGCGTTTGCCTTTAGCAGCCTTTTATTTTGATGCTTCTGATGATAATAAATGGCTCATTGTTGATGGCTTACAACGGCTTTCGACATTTAAACGCTTTATGATTGTTCAGGATTTAATATTACAGGATTTAGAGATACTGACTGAACTCAATGGTAAAACTTATGATCAATTAAGCCATATTCTCAAACGAAAAATGGCTCGTTACCAAGTCACGACTTATTTGATTAAACCAGGCACCCCAAAAAGAGTGAAGTATGATATTTTTCGGCGAATTAATACCGGTGGACTTATTTTAAGTCCACAAGAAATACGTCACGCCCTTAACCAAGAACAACCAGCCCATTATCTCAAAACGTTGGTTGAAGATAGTCGTTTTACCAACATTATTCGTCTTAATGATAATCGAATGCAAGCGCGTGAATTAATTTTGCGTTATTTAGCTTTTTCCATGACTCCTTATCAAGAATATAGGGGTCCCAATTTTACGTTGTTTCTTGATGAAGCCATGGAAAAGTTAGCTACTCTAAATCAGGCACAACAAGAACAGTTTGAAAAGAATCTTTGGAAAGCATTGCCAGTTTGCCAAAAATTATTTGGAGAACATATTTTTAGTAAATCCATTCTTGATGGTAATAAAAGGCAAAATGGGGCCTTATTTGAAGTGTGGACTGTACTCGTCGGACAACTGAGTGAAGGTGAAATTAAACGTTTACAGTTGTCAAAATCTCAGTTGATTGAAGAATTCAAATCGTTATTGAAAAACGATGATGATTTTTTTAAATCAGTCTCTCGCTCAACTTTGAGCAAAAATCTGGTGATAAAAAGATTTGAAACCATCGAATTGTTGATAAAAAAATATACCTCATGATCACAAATATTTACATCCAAAACTTTAAAGCTTTTTCAAAAGCTGAAATACCACCCTGTCAACTCAATATTCTCACCGGTTTGAATGGCATGGGTAAATCGACGTTTTTGCAAAGCTTATTATTGCTCCGGCAATCTTATCGACAAAATACTTTACTAGATAAGGGCTTGTTATTAAATGGTGAATATATTGAAATTGGCAAAGGCAAAGATGCTTATGCCATGTATGGCAGTGCTGAAAAGCTTATTACCTTTGAAATCGAATGGGATGAAGAAATAGAACTGCGTGGCGAATTTCAATCACGCGACGAATTAGATTTGTTGCCTACCCATCAACTCAAAATTTCCGATCAAAAAGTGTGGCAACAGGCCTTATTTCAGGATAATTGGCAATATTTAAACACAGAAAGAGTGAGTCCCAAAACCTTTTTTCCAGCTTCCGCTTATCATGTTGAACAAATCCATACTTTGGGCAATCACGGCGAATTTACCACACACTTTATTGCTAAAAATCAACGCAAAGATATTCCGATAACAGCCTTAGCGCACCCCAAAGCAAATTCTTTGGCTTTACTCGCCCAATTAGATGCTTGGTTGGGAGAAATTACGCCTAATGTTCGCTTGACTTCTGTCTTATATGATGAATTTGAAATTGCTCGATTATCGTATAAGTTTGAAGTCGGTGAAGAATTGACTGAAGATATGAAACCGACTAACGTTGGATTTGGCTTGACTTACGTCTTACCCGTTGTTACCGCCGTTTTATTTGCCAGTCCCGGCGACTTACTGATTATTGAAAATCCGGAATCGCATTTACATCCGCAAGGGCAAGCCTGCTTAGGAAAATTATTTGCCCAAGCAGCTCAACAGGGTGTACAACTGTTCATTGAAACCCATAGCGATCATATCCTCAATGGCGTGCGTGTTGCCACCAAACAACAGTTAATCTCACCTGAAAATGTGGGTATTTTCTTTTTTGAACGCTATTTGGAAACTGAACATCGAACTGAAATTATTCAACCAATCATAGATGAAAATGGGCGAATTAATAAATGGCCATCAGGCTTTTTTGATGAATGGGATAATCAGTTAGATGAATTATTGAAGTAACTCAGTTACGCACAAGCCTTCAATGAAATACCGAAGTGTCCTGAGCTTCTATGAAATTAAGCTGAGCCTCGCTTCGTTACTTCAAAGCGAGCGCAGCAACGAAATCTTGGCGATTTTAGATTTCTCGTCAGGCTGCAAATGACAAGACAACTCTATTTTTGTCAAATGCGTAACATAAGTGAAATAAGAGACTATGAATATTTATATTTTCAATGAACTTTCAACCCCATTTTCTAGTGTAGAGCAAGCTAAAAATAAATTAGAATATTTTATCAATACTTGTATGAAAGCCAATAGTCTTGGTTTTAAAATGCTCCATTTGCATCAAAATATTGGCAAGGATTTTTATCAATTGCAAATAGCACCAAATTATACAATGTTCCAATGGTTACAAGATTCAAGCATAGAAAAAGAATTAAAAAGCCGTTTCCGAAGCATTACCACTCGAACACCTCTGATAACAGAGGATTATCCCATTGAAAAAGAACGCAATGAATTCTCAGAATTTAAAATAGAAATCAATCATCAAACGCAATTCGCTGATGGATTAGGGGCAGCTTACTTATTAGAAACGCTTTGTGTGAGCTTTTTGTCCCATGAGTTATGGGATACTGATGAGATAAAAAACGTTAAACATTGGTATCTGACCGAAGCTGGTAATGAGAACACCGAAATCATTGCGGTGAAACATGCGTCAAAACCAGCCCATGTCGTGAAACATCAACCTTGGTTTGAACAAAAAAAGCGGGAAAGTCTCCAAAAAAGTCGAGATTTATGGGAACGACGCGAAGAATTTTTTCCGCATTTAGTTTTATGTGGTGAAGTAGAAAAACAATTGACTCGCTTAGGTATTCAATCAAAATTTTTTGAGCAAATCATTGAAAAACTAAAACAACTCAATGAATATGCCCAAAATTGGCAAATAAGTTCATATAGTGATCGCGTTGCCAAACAATATGGACTTGATGTGAGTCCTGAATCAGAAGGTACTCTTAGAAAATATGGGCGACAGCGTAAATTCAGATTACCGAATCAAAAGAAGCAATTATTTGAAAAACATATCAAAACTGGCGATTTACGTTTTCATTTTTATCCCGATGAGGAAAGTCACATAATTTATGTTGGGTATATTGGTCCTCATCTAAGTACGGTTAAATTTAAATAATGTCCATCCAGAAACTCAAAAGTTGTATCATTTATCATTAAAAATTAGCTCCTTTTCAATAAAGAAACACTCTCATTTTACATGATGAAAATAAAAAACCTGATTCTTATTTTAAGTATTTTATCCATCCTATCGCCGTTATCACTCATGGCGGGCGATGGCACGGTTACCCTTATTCATATAGGCGATATTCACGGTCATTTGATTCCTCGTCCAAATATGCGTAAAGGCGATCCAGATTATGGCAAACAAGTCGGTGGTTTAGCCTATCTCTACGATCAGATCAAAAAAATCCGTCAACAGTATCCCAATAGCTTGTTGATTAACACCGGCGATACCATTCAAGGTTCTGCCGAAGCTTTATATTCAGAAGGACAAGTGATTGTGGATATTCTCAACCGGTTTGAGATCGACGCTTTTGTACCGGGTAATTGGGATTTTTTGTATGGCACGGAACGATTTCGAGAATTGTTTGCTGGCGATAAACCCAAAACGAACTGGCAGGCAGTGGCCGCTAATTTGTATTATGCCACCTTGTATGATTTCCCGTTATCGCGTTATGCGGATAAAGCCGGGCAACGAGTATTGCCTTTTTATCTGATTAAACAAGTGGGTGATGTCAAAGTGGGCATTATTGGCTTGACCGCTGATAGGGGCCCGCAAGCGGTGAGTCCACGAGTAATGGATGGGTTTTATCTCACGCCCGGCAAAGAGGAATTGGAAGCCGCTGTACCATTACTTCGTGAACAAGCGAAAGTGGATTTGTTAGTGCTGATTTCTGAACGGGGATTGGCAGCTAATTTGGAATTAGTCGAAACGGTGCCAGGCGTAGATGTAGTCCTGTCTTCTGATATGCACGAAGAAACTTGGCAAGTCTTACAAGCCAAAACCGGCACTTTGTTAGTCGAAGAGGGCCAAGATGGAACGATGTTGGGAGAATTGCATTTGACCGTAAAAAATAAAGCGATTGCGGATTGGCAATGGCTACCCCATCGGATTAATAGTGAAAACAATCAACCTGATCCTAAGATTGCGGGTCAAATCAAAAATATTCGGCGGAATTTTGTGAAAGGCCATGATTTTAAAGCGCATGTGAATCCCATTAATGCGGCTGTATTAAGAACGCCCATTGATACCATTATTGGTTTTACCAAAATCCCGTTGCACCGTTCTAACTTTTCCGATACTAAAGAGGATATGCCGGCGGTTATTGAAGGCTCATCCCACGATTTTCTGGCGGATGCTTTTAAAGAAGCTTGCCATGCTGATGTTGGCGTTATGCGTGGATTTCGCTATGGTACTCATATTGCGCCGGGGCCCATCAAATTGGAAGATATTTATCACTATATTCCAATTGGGCCCCAAATTGCCTGTGGTGAAATTTCTGGTGATGCGCTACATTTGCAAATTGAGAAATCGGCTGATACTGTGTTATCCCCTTGGGTAGGTTGGTGGGGAGGCGGTTGGCTCGTTAGTTACTCCGGCATTACTTATGATCTTGATCCTTATAATGAATATTGGTTGCGGACTGCAAATATTCGCGTCAATGGCGAATTATTAGACCCAGAACGCATGTATATTGTTGCCGGCTACTGGAACTTGGATGATCCCGATAAGATTAATCGTACCACTGCTTTGCAAATCAAAGTTCTCCGAGATGCTGACGGTGGGATTGTGGATGCCACTCACATTGTTGCTTATTATCTGCAAACATTGCCCAATAAAACCGTCAATCCAGAACTGAACCGCATAAAACTGTTGAAACCTTTACCCAAACCGATTTGGAAAAATCGGGAAATTCAACCATTAAAGGGTATGCCTCGGGCTGATTTTGATTATCCGACATTTCCAATAACTCAATTACCTAAACAATGAGACAAAATTAAGTGGGCATTCCTAAATAGCTAGTGATGGAGTTCAAAGCGAAGCTTTGTCAGTCCTTGCACAAAGCTTCGCTTTGAACTCCAATATCACTACTTGTCATGTAAAATTAAATATGAAACTCAACAGTCATCAAGAAATTATTCACTATTTACACCGTCACTATTATCCAATTCATCGGCTGTCCAAAGCCCGTTTACAAGAAGCCGAAGATTTGTCACGTATCTTCAAGCTCAAAAAGAACGAGCGTGTTGAACTGGACGTAAAAGACAAAGGCGATTATTTGTATGTCATTACCGGCAGCGTTCAGATGCTTGTTGATGGCATGGAAAAACAGCTTATCCATGCTGATGAAATCATTGGAAAATCCATTAATCTTCCTGAAACTGATACCACAATACAATTTAAGGTATTGGAAGACTGCATTCTTTGTCATATTGAAAATGCCGTGATTGAGCACCTCCTTTCTTGGGATGGAATCATTGCTACGCATAGTTATGAAATTCATCCCGATCTTTCTGAAAGCATTGATAATATCCGACATTCTCTCGCCTTTCAACGGTTGCCCTTAGAATGTGTGATAGGCGCTTTCAAATGCATGAAAACGATTAAAGTTAAAAAAGGCGATGAAATTATACGCCAAGGCGAGCAAGGGGACCGCTTTTACTTGATTAAATCCGGTAGAGCCGAAGTCTGGGTATTAGAAGTTTTTGAAGATAAACCAGAAAAAGTCAGTGAATTGGGAGAAAATGATTCATTTGGAGAACAAGCTTTATTGGCAGATCAACCGCGTAGTGCCACTGTGAGGATGGTTGAAGATGGGGAATTATTGGCTTTGGAAAAACCCGATTTTCTGAAATTTTTCTCCCAAACAATGGTGCGTGAAGTTGATATCAATGTCGCCAAAGCAATGGTAGATGGTGGATATCAATTAATTGATGTCCGCTTTGAGGAAGAATATGAAGAAATTTATATTCCAGAAGCCACTTTAATCCCATTAAATGTTTTTCGTGAAGGCATGGAAAATTTAGCCAAAGACAAACAATATGTTATACACTGTCGTAGTGGCAAACGGAGTCGTGTAGCTGCATTATTGATGTCTGAACAAGGTTTTGATGCCGTTTCCATGCGAGGCGGAATTATCCAATGGCCTTATGAAAAGAAAGGTTTTAGTATGAGAAAGGGGCTGCTCCCAAATAAATATAAATAGGCCATTTTAATCCAAAATCCCCTCTAGCCCTAGGGCTAGAGGATTTTTAGAGATTCAAAATACCGGTTTATTTATGCTTCAGTTTAGTACAACGAATTAAGAAATAAACGGATTGGCACTCTTGATGTTTATTCATTTATTTCTCAATGTACTCATTATCGTATGGAATTTTAAATTTGATATGAGCGAAGTAATCAACTTTGAAAATAAGGCACTTGAGGAGGAGGAGAGGCGAGATAGGCCTTCAAAGAGACATAGCATGGCACAAACCAATTTAACGGGCTTGCTCTACAATGATGAAAGGTTTACAACTTTTGTTGAATTGAGTTTAGATGCAAGCTCAATTGATTTAAGCCAATTTGGTCTTAAAAACCAGGATGAGGTTATTCCTGATATAAGCGTTTATCTTGAACCACCCTCAGATGATGATGGACCTGGCGATGATGAAGTGCGAGTGTCCCAAATGCCTGACTTGGCTATTGAGGTACTTTCACCAACCCAAGCGATTAATGATCTCCTCAAGAAAATAAAAGCCTATTTTGCTTTTGGTGTCAAAGCATGTTGGTTAGTGATACCTTCTTTAGATGAAGTCCGGGTTTTCTCCCAACCGCGTTCTTACAAAATTTTTGATATACAAAGAGATACTGAAATTATTGATGAGGTAATGGATATTCATTTACCCATTCAGAAAGTACTCAGAAGGCGTTGTAATAAGGCAGTTTAGCTTAAATTATTCAATCGGGAATGACTATCAATGAAAAACTTATTTAAATACTTACATAAATACCGATTCTTACTTCTCGGTATGACTATCTTGTTAATTGGTAGCAGTTTGACTTATTGGATATTGACTCGTCCCCCCGAAATTGATGAAACTGCTCGGCAAGCTGGTGAACAGTTGGCCCGCAACGGGCGTGATCAAATTCCAGCTTGTGTGGCTTGTCATGGGGCCAATGGCGAGGGCAATTTTGCCGCTAATTTTCCTCGACTGGCGGGTTTACATCCCGGTTATATTACCAAACAATTACAAGATTTTGCTCGTGATCCAATGCAAGTGGGCGTTAAACTTGAACCGATTGCGAGGGATTACAGTAAAACCCCGCGTATCTATTCGGATTTAACCGTATTTACGCCCGGTACCCGCAAGGACCCCATTATGAACGCCATTGCTAAAGCTTTAACGCCAACAGAGATTAACAATTTGGCGATTTATTTTAGCAATCTACCTTTTCAGGCAACACCTCAACCGGTTGATTTTCAGACGTTGGAACGTGGTGCCGATTTAGCTTTGCGTGGTAAACCTGAATATGGTGTGCCTTCTTGCGACTCTTGTCATGGTCCCGATGGGCATGGATTTGGCCCACATTTTCCACCTTTAGCAGGGCAACCCCCGCAATACCTGATTAACCAAATTAATAAATGGCAAACCGGGGAACGGGATAATGATAATTTAGCCCTGATGCAAAATATCGCTAATCAGTTGACCGATGGTGATAAAATCAATGCGGCGGCCTATTTCAGTAATCGTTCTTTAACTGTTAAGGAGAAATAATCAATGCAAATTCGTTTATTGATGACGTTATCCATTTTCTTGTTGATGCTGAGTGCCAGCGCTGGACAAACGCAAGATAGGTCAATGGAATTGGACCCACTCGAAGTACGTCCAAGTTTAGCCACACCACGCTTAAGTTTGCCCACCAATTTGACCACCGTG
>Ga0233403_10000751_pt1 | contig 15584 bp, 10 predicted proteins | sample Na_oxic_1_MG_FD_179866 | JGI IMG/M metagenome (GOLD analysis project Ga0233403, IMG submission 179866) | Seawater microbial communities from Saanich Inlet, British Columbia, Canada - Na_oxic_1_MG | ecosystem: Environmental > Aquatic > Marine > Inlet | place: Canada: British Columbia | collected...
GTGCTTGTGCTTTATCTTTTCCCGATACACGCAAAGTATCATAATAAACTTCTCCTAAGTTAGCCGCGTGCATAAAAAATTGATTATTCGGCTTTTTCAATATTTCTCGAAATTTATCGCTACCTTGTTCATCTCGAAAATAGGCAATCAAAGCACAAGCATCAATAACATACTTATTTATTTCCGTTGCCATTTTGCCTCCTCAAGTTTGATTTCTTCTTCTTTGCGTTGGGCAAATTCTTCACTACTTGAGAGATCATTTTTAAATGCCCCACAAAGTGCATCAATGATATCAGGCTCATAATTTGTTGCTTGAAAATTTTCTGATGTGGGCATTTCTTCCGTCACCACAATAATTATACGCACACGACTTGAGGTAATTGGTAAACGTTCATTAAGTAGTAACTGATGTTGAGCATTCACAAAACCGGTTGTTTCAATGGCTTTAAGCATATTTTTTTCCTTTAAAGTTTTTGAACAAGATTTAACGGATGATTCAGGATGCACAGGATTTATTTGCTCAAAATAGCAGATTAGCGGTTTAAAATTCAAACGTTTTATCCTTTTTTATATCCAATCCTTGTAGTTATAAAGAAGCTATACTTAATTAATCCTGAGCATCCAAAAATCCGTGTCATCTTGTTCAAACAATTATCTCACTTTCCATCAAATGGGATAGGTAATTTTTCGACGTAATGAACGACGAAAATCGTTAAAATGTGGACATCGGCTTGCAACCGTATCCGGTTCTACTAATCTTAATGCCTGGGGACCTTCAATCGTTTTTCGGTATTTTAATCCATTGTTTTCAGTTAGTTTTTGCAAATACTCCGCCGGTTTTGGATCACAATTAATCACTGTTTCTGGGGAATCTTTTTGGGGAACTAATTTTTTAATATCGTTAAGTAATTGATGCGGTGCATTTGGATAGACTGAACAAAAACCTTCAGGATGGGCAATCATCCAAGCCTCTATTTCCTGCACCGCAAAATGAATTTCGACACGATTATGAAATCTTGATTCAATTTGTTCCAAAATTTCTTGATGTACAGCAGGTTCATTTTCACAGTCTAAATCGCGTAAAATAAATACATAATCGCCTATTGGCGAACCTTGTTTTTGGAGTTTTTGCCGTTTTTTCCTGGGTGGATCGAGGTGTCGAGATACGTCAAATCCGACATCAGATAATAAATCATACTTGCCATTTTTGCGGAGCGTTTGATGTCGAATGGATTTTTGACGCATAAAATCAAATTCTCTTCGCAAGATGTTATGGATGCCTTTGCCAAAAACATTAGCTAATCCCTCAGTTTGACCTTCAACAATAAATAGGACATTATGGATCATGTTGGCCATCCTCCTAATTCTGGATGCCCGCAACGGAACATTTTTCCCAAACGATAATGTTCGAGCCATTCTGCTAAGGTTTGATCATCTAATCGTTCAAAAGTGGCATGTCCCCGTTCATTTAAGCCACAAACCACCACTTTATCCGCTTGATGGGTAAATTCATCTAACAGAATGGATGAATGGGTGCTAATAATGACTTGAGTACGTTCAGCCGCTTCAGTAATAAGCGTCGCCAATATCGGTAGCCAAGCCGGGTGAATCCCTAATTCGGGTTCGTCAATGCACACTAAAGCCGGTGGTTTAGGGTGAGCCAATACCGCAATCCAACAAAGCATCCGAATCGTACCATCAGACACTTGATCCAGTTTAAGAGGTTTGCGAGGGTGCTCAAATTGCCAACGGAGTTCAAAATGCAATGAATCAACTAATGGAAATTTAAGAAAACGATGTCCATTATAGAGCGTTTGCAAAATCCGCTCTAAATTTTCCCCAAAATACCCTTCTTCGTTCTGAATCAAATTGTACAGTACCATTTTTAAATTGCGCCCCGAAGGTGCCAATATTTGTTGTAACGCATCAATTTCTGATGATTCATGTTTGATAGCACGGACATCCATATCATTCGCATTGTAAAAATGCCAGGAAAGTGCTTGTTCACGGACCGACTCAAGTACCGGATAAACATGAGGGCTACTGAGTGTTCCTAAAGCCAATTTTTTTGTGCTTTTTAAGTTTTCGGTGTAATCCATTAGATGGGCAGGGCTATTTTCCCAAGGCGTTGCGATCCCCTTTCCATATTCAAAGGCTAAATGTTTGTAGGGAGCGGTTTGGTTTTGATGGCGTGGTTTTGCCTCTTCAAGTATTTCTTGATTGACCGAAAATCGACCGTGGTTATCACCTTCTATAATAAGACGATATTTAAGATCAATCTCAGCAGTAAGATTAGGATTACCACTCAATTCCCACTCTAATTCCATTTCTGCGGTGCTATCAAGGTTAATTACCGAAGTAAAACCGCGCCGTCTCTTAAAAGTTTCAGGTAAACCACCAACAAGTGCATTAGGCAAAAATTCAATCATTTCAAGTAGATTACTTTTACCCACACCGTTAGCACCAATCAAGATATTTAAATTATCCAATTCAAAAGGATGAGTCATTTCAAGATTGCGATAGCCTTTTGCTTGTATGGTTTTTAATTGGGGTGTTGTGTTCATTCAATGTATTTCTGAGTTAAGTTTTTTTAAAATTATTTGCTCGTTGAGAACGAATCTCATTAACTAATTCTCTATTATCAATAGCCTGTTGAAATAGTTCTAGTATAAGCAAGGTAACAGCAAAATTGAGCCATACTCCATATTCAAAAAGCAAAAAACTGAGTGGCACCATCAAAATAATAATCAGAGCAACCGATATTAAATGACCAAGTAATACATTCTTAAAGTAAGCAAACACCAAACTCATCACAAAAATTAAAGCTGCTTGTATCAATAGGATTTCCCATAAAGAGAGTGTTTTTAACTCACCGTATTGTAACAGGGAGTGAATCGCGTTAATGATAACCATTGTTCCCGGCATTCGCCCAATTGGGGTGGCATAAGTATCGCGGCTATCCAAATAGCTGCCACCAATGACAGTAATACTGCCCTGCAAAAACTCATTATCTATTGGTTGATTATTATCGGTTATTTTATGGACAGCTTGAGTGGAAAGGATATGATGTGTTGCACCGCCCTGCCAAGAAATGTTGTAAATAATGCGCCGATCTAAACGAGTGGGGGAAAAGTGTATATTGAAATCACCCAATAAAAAAGGGGCAGTCGGTGTCATCGCGTTTGCATTTTTACAATCGGTGGGTTTTATCTCGTTGAGTTTTGAAGTGATTTGGATATTGCCCGTTGTTGGATTTTTGACCAAAGCTGCCGCCAGTAATTGTATTGAAGGAATAACAGCCGGTTGATTTTTGGTACAAGTGATTTCCCACAAACGCCAACGTCGTAGAACATTATCTCGTTCTAAATCAAACAACGTGGATGCCCAGTGAATATACTGAGAATTGGCTACCGCAACTTCTAAAAAAGATAAGCGTTGTTCAAAATAATCATGCTGAGATTGGGGTGCCTTAAAACCACGGGTTAATAAAATGTGGGGACACCTTGTTTTAAGACAGTACTTATCCTCATACTGAGCAAAGAAATCATATAAATCTTGATCAAGCTTAGGTAAAGATTCTTTGCTTGGATGATTAGAAGAATAACTTAAATCAATATCCACAATAATCATTTGAGGTTGTCCTTCTACCGCAAATTTAAGCAATTTCAATAACTTATCACGGGGTGTTAAAAATGGCTCTTGCCATTTTTGATAGGTATATTCGTCAATATCCAGTAATACAAACAGGGGTGCCTCTTTAACCTGAACGGTGTCACGACGCATTTTCATTACCCAATCAATGCCCAAATCCTCCGTTTCGTGCATAAAACGACTATCAGGTATTACAAACTGTAATAACAGGAGAATGAGTAGTCCAATAACCATATTGATGGCAAGCCTTTTCCAAAAAGGGGACCATCGAAGCAAATACGCTTGCCAAGATTGCCAAAATTGTCGCAAACGCACACAGCACCGCATACACAAACGGCAAGGGCGGATAACAGCACTTAAACGGTTAAACCAAAGGGGGCGATAAATATATTTCAATAAATCAATAATTCTATTGAAAAATAATATGATGATACCTAAACTGATTAAACGACGCATTATGAATATTCTTTTTAAGGATAAAGCGCGGTGATAAACGCTTCGCCATTAAATTAAGGATGAAAACAGTATTAAAAATAGAATTAGTTAATCTATAGATGTTCAGAAAAATAAATCAAAAATGAGGGCAGTCGCGGTGGTCTGCCCCTACAAGACGTGACATTATTCGTAGGGGCGGACTGAAGTGTTCGCCCTGTGAACTGAACAACTATAGCTGTTAATACTATACAATTCAAATTATCAAGTCAAGCGTTTCAGCTTGAGTTAAATCACCAGGCATCAACGCTTCTTATGAAGATTAAATACCAGCCATCATACTCCGTTCAAATCACAATGTCAAAAAATATTTAAAGCCCCCAACGAGCCCATGCCTTGATAAGCGACACTTACCAAAGTTCATAGTCATTGTAAATTATTAATTCCTAATTGAATAAGGAATTAGCTAGAGCAATGCCATTAAATTAAGGGCGAACACGCAGGTTCGCCCTACAGCCCTTGAATACACGCTGGTTTGTAGAAAAAAATATATGTAGTACAACTTATACTTATGTAGTACAACAGATTTAGGAATTGAACGGATTTGTAATGTTTAAAGAAATACCATTTTTTAAAATAGTATTTCTGATATGCTTGTAATCAACACCCAACCAGATGAACCGTTTTCTGAGCAATCGACTTAGTTTGCCAAAAAATCTTGTCATCCCAGGAAACCGTTTTTCGTTTATCAAAAACGATGAGCCAACCTTCGGTGCAATCAAGTTTATCCATGTAATTCACTAACTGTTCCTGCCCTTCCTTATAGGTTTTCTCTCCATAACGGATTTTTAATTCAATGGGATAATTTAACCCTTGAAAATGTACGTACAAATCCAACCGCCCAGCACCTGAAGCCATTTCCCGTGTCACGAAACCACCATGATTGACAACTCGCTGTAAAAATGCTTGAAGTGTCAAATGGGGTGCCGCTTCAACGTATTGATACCGCTTAATCCAAACCTCACTATTTTCCCGCCAAAACTGTTGAAAATCGGAAAGCAAGTGTTTCATATCCAATTTACCATCGGTGATATAATTGGGTACGATAATTTCATCAAGCTCCTTTTGGGAACGAAAACTGAGGGTGCGAATAATCACTTCCCCATAAATCGGATTAGATGGCACAATATGTTTACCCGCCTCCCGCAATAATCCCAAATCCAGAACATATTGATAATCATCGTCAAGCAAATCATAGCGTTGACTATCACCAACGATTAAGGGTTCAACAATTTTTTTAACCCGTTTCTCTTTTAAGCGTTCCATCAAACTATCAATATGCGTATCACGTCGCAGAATAATGGTTTGCACCGCTTGCTCAACCTGTGTGGGCAAAATTTTTCTTGAAACGTCAAATTCCAGAATTTGCTCAACGATTTCACAAGCAATAGCGTTCACTAACCAAGGCTGTCCTTGAGTCTGCTCATAGACTTTTTGGATAACGTCAGGTGAAAAGGCTTGCTCCGTTATTTCCGTATGTTGGGCATAGAGTTGCGTAATTTCACTCAGCGTAAAATTACGCAATGTTTTTGAGGCTTTCACAATATTAAATGGGCTATAACTCCCCAAGGTTTCTCGATCATCGCGAATATCGCTCTTATAGTCACGGATATTGCGCATCCCTACCAGGGCAATGGAATGAACGAAAGGAATCCGGTTACGATTGACATATCCATTCCTAAGCTGCCGTAAAAAGCCAATGAGTGTACCATTTTCCAAGCAATCCACTTCATCAAACAAAATCACTAAGGGCTTATCTAACTGTCGACAAAATTGCGAAAGTTCCCGGAGCAAAACTGTGGTAAAATCAGAATAATCAGCCTGCCCCGCAAAAGGATAACCACTTAATTGCTCAAGCATTTCAACTTCAAATTGCAGTGTTTTCACTATAGCCGGAATACCCTTTTCAGCAGATGAAATGCCCTGAACCGTTTCCAGTGAACAATATAAGGCATAATAATTTCCAGCCTCATTCAATTGTTGGGCTAATTCGAGCAAAAGCGTGGTTTTGCCGGATTGCCGTGCTGCATGGATCACGAAATACTGTTCTTGCTCAATCAGCTGCATCAAACCTTGACACCGTTCCTGAGTGGGCAGCATGTAGTGTTTGTTTGGGTGACAAGGTCCTGCAATATTAAACGTTTTTTTCATAGATTATCTCCTGAGTTCTTTCTTCGATTCAGAATGATTATAACGAATTTAGGAAACGCAATCACGAAACTGCGATCAATAAACGAATTTTGTAATGTTTAAAGAAATACCATTTTTTAAAATAGTATTTCTGATATGCTTGTAATCAACACCCAACCAGATGAACCGTTTTCTGAGCAATCGACTTAGTTTGCCAAAAAATCTTGTCATCCCAGGAAACCGTTTTTCGTTTATCAAAAACGATGAGCCAACCTTCGGTGCAATCAAGTTTATCCATGTAATTCACTAACTGTTCCTGCCCTTCCTTATAGGTTTTCTCTCCATAACGGATTTTTAATTCAATGGGATAATTTAACCCTTGAAAATGTACGTACAAATCCAACCGCCCAGCACCTGAAGCCATTTCCCGTGTCACGAAACCACCATGATTGACAACTCGCTGTAAAAATGCTTGAAGTGTCAAATGGGGTGCCGCTTCAACGTATTGATACCGCTTAATCCAAACCTCACTATTTTCCCGCCAAAACTGTTGAAAATCGGAAAGCAAGTGTTTCATATCCAATTTACCATCGGTGATATAATTGGGTACGATAATTTCATCAAGCTCCTTTTGGGAACGAAAACTGAGGGTGCGAATAATCACTTCCCCATAAATCGGATTAGATGGCACAATATGTTTACCCGCCTCCCGCAATAATCCCAAATCCAGAACATATTGATAATCATCGTCAAGCAAATCATAGCGTTGACTATCACCAACGATTAAGGGTTCAACAATTTTTTTAACCCGTTTCTCTTTTAAGCGTTCCATCAAACTATCAATATGCGTATCACGTCGCAGAATAATGGTTTGCACCGCTTGCTCAACCTGTGTGGGCAAAATTTTTCTTGAAACGTCAAATTCCAGAATTTGCTCAACGATTTCACAAGCAATAGCGTTCACTAACCAAGGCTGTCCTTGAGTCTGCTCATAGACTTTTTGGATAACGTCAGGTGAAAAGGCTTGCTCCGTTATTTCCGTATGTTGGGCATAGAGTTGCGTAATTTCACTCAGCGTAAAATTACGCAATGTTTTTGAGGCTTTCACAATATTAAATGGGCTATAACTCCCCAAGGTTTCTCGATCATCGCGAATATCGCTCTTATAGTCACGGATATTGCGCATCCCTACCAGGGCAATGGAATGAACGAAAGGAATCCGGTTACGATTGACATATCCATTCCTAAGCTGCCGTAAAAAGCCAATGAGTGTACCATTTTCCAAGCAATCCACTTCATCAAACAAAATCACTAAGGGCTTATCTAACTGTCGACAAAATTGCGAAAGTTCCCGGAGCAAAACTGTGGTAAAATCAGAATAATCAGCCTGCCCCGCAAAAGGATAACCACTTAATTGCTCAAGCATTTCAACTTCAAATTGCAGTGTTTTCACTATAGCCGGAATACCCTTTTCAGCAGATGAAATGCCCTGAACCGTTTCCAGTGAACAATATAAGGCATAATAATTTCCAGCCTCATTCAATTGTTGGGCTAATTCGAGCAAAAGCGTAGTTTTACCGGATTGCCGTGCTGCATGGATCACGAAATACTGTTCTTGCTCAATCAGTTGCATCAAACCTTGACACCGTTCCTGAGTGGGCAGCATGTAGTGTTTATTTGGGTGACAAGGTCCTGCAATATTAAACGTTTTTTTCATAGATTCTCTCCTGATTAGTTCAATAATAAAATGTTGACAATTTCATTCAGTGTTTGATAAGTATAGACAGGTGTCATGGCTTTGACGGAGGAGGTTTTTTTCATATCTTTGCCATGCGCGATCCAATTCCGATATTCAAGGATTTGTTTGGCTTTACCAATGGTGTTTATTGACTGAACATTTTTGAGTAAATCCAAAATGCCTTTTGGAGTCCAATATTCCATTTCTTTCTGAACGTATTCAGACAGAGGATTCGCTAAGGTAATCGGAACAACGGTTTTTTGTAACCCGATTGCTTTGGTTTGCAAATAAGTGATAACAAAACGTTCAAATGCTGCCCATAACGAAAAGACAAATAAGTCACTCACTTCTGTTGCGGTTTTGTCAATGTCTTCATGAGCATTTTGTCGATTTAGCCAATTTGAATCGGCAAATAAATTGCTTTGTTGCTGTTTGACGGCTCTCTTGGCGACTTTAAAACAGTCAGTAGAGATTTCGTAAGCCTTTAAAATAGGTATCAGTGGGTTAGAGTTCATAGTCTGTCGCCTGTGTGAAAAGCTTAAAGAAATTTTCATGGTTCATAAAGTGAGCTTTGTTTTTCAGATTATTCTCTGCCCAGTACCAGCCATCGGCATCAATGTCTTTGAACATTTTCTGACTGCCTAAAATAGGACCGCCGTTGACCATGTAGATGATGTACTCTACTCCCAACCAACCTAACACATCAATTCGCCCTTCCGCTTCAATAATACAAGCACCTTCTGGCTTAAACTCAGCCAGCTTTTCGGTGGAACTGGATACCACCAAAGTCGGCGCAGTATAAAATCCCGTTAAATCTTCACCAATTTCAACGGAATGTTGTTCCAGATGCAGTTCTTTCTGGTCTTTCAACCAGCACGTTATGTCACTATAGAGTTGATTAACTCTCGTTAAATAGCGTTGTTTGACCAATTCACCGTCTTGACTTTCTATTGCAGTCATCATAATTGTTGTCCTTTGGTGTGTTGAGAAATCAATTTGTTTAGACCTGACAGGTTTGAGAAACCTGTCAGGTCTGCCGTTTTTAGCCGTTCAAAGTATAGCACCAAAATTCGTTGTACTATACCTATCTTTAATAAACCTCAAAACATTGTTGAGAAGACACCCATTTATCCTTAACCGCCAAAGGATCATCACCCTGAGGCGATAGAATCCCGTATAGGCAGTAAGTACCTGTTGGTAATTCAGAGGGCAGCATCATATCAATGGCTGTCACATTTTCATTATATTTCAATGACTTATACCATTTCTCAGGCTGATTCAGTTTGGCAAATTTATTGGACCCTTCGAGGGTGATAAATTGTTCGCCTGGCAGCACAACCGCTACATAAAGATCATATCCCCAACCAAGCTGCTCAACAAATTCAAACTTAAAAGGCTCGCCTCTGGCGTATTGATCTTTCTCAATCACAATATCCACACTGGCTGAGGCGGGTGGCTCAATTCCGCCAGTCACCGAAATCACGACGGACTTTTCGCTCATTTCGATATTGCCCTCATTATCTTTAGCGTAGAAGCTGATTTCATAATCACCGTTATAAACTGCTTGGTCCCAAGTTCCTGCCCAAACATCCGCTTCGTCAGCTTCAGATAGTTCTTGGGTTGGATAGGCTAAAATAGGGGTGCCGTTGCTATCAATCACCAGATTGATACGAGGCGGTCTGATCACCGCCCACACGCGCTTGACATGTCCAGAAGCCGTGCTGGCTTTGGCTCTTAATGAAAAGGGTTCACTCACTTGAAGGGGAGTCGATGCGGTTAAACTTTCTACTGCTAAGGTAAAATCACCCGTTTGGATGTTGCCATTAATCATAATCTGCTTGAGCCACTGACCATCAGAAGTATTATAAACGCCATCGCCATTATCATCACATTGCGGTGTCTGCGTCGTTGCAACATACTCCGCTGAACCACCGGCAAGACGTTCATCCATCTTTGCTAATAAAATGCCCTGTTGCTGAACGCTGTAATCAAAGGCTTCTAAAAAGTTCATGCCCTTCATAAGATTTTTGGTGAAAAAACGACTAAACCCTTGTTCATCCTCAAAGTAGGCTAATTCATTATCCTTAGCACTACTGATGATGGCACGATTAGGGGCTGCTAAAATCGGCAAATGAGAGCCTGAATAACAAGCCTCTAAAAGGGCTACAACCTGATTACCCGTTGCTTGCTGGTAATCATCAAGGATGCCTTTAAATTCTTCTGCCGACATATTGGTATTTTTGGCAAGCTGTAGCTTGCCTTCGCCGCCATGATCGATAAAGAAGACATAAAGAGGCTGATCAAGTTTTCCCTGTTCTTTAGCCCACTCAAATGATTTTTTAACATCATCCAAGGTGATAGGGCGAACAGGGCGAGGGACATCAACAATTTTATCATTAAAGCCGTCCCCATTAAAATCAGCCCAAGGGTGAGAAGAAAGATAATAGATTTCAGAGTTCACAAATTTGCGCTTGTTCAGCATCTTATAAAAGTAGGTACTGATCGACTCGGTTGTATCCCAAAGGGTATTCGTCGCTTGATTTCCACCGCCTGCAATAATAATCGCGGCACGCTTACCATTTTGCGGCTCTCTTGGTTTGAAGTGAGCGAGACCACTCCAAGTTCCGACCCAAATGCCCCCTTGATTATCTGAGATAAGGGTACTGATCTCATTGGAAGGTAGATTTGAATTATCTGTATTGAAGACTTGCCAAGAACCATCTGCTTTGAGGTGGGCGAGTCCCCAGGAAGTTCCGAGCCAAACGCCCCCTTGTTCATCCGAAAGAAGGACTGATACCTCATTGGAAGGTAGATTTGAATTATCTGTATTAAAGACTTGCCAAGAGCCATCCGCTTTGAGATGAACTAGACCACCATCAGTACTGTAACTAAAATAGTAGTCAGGATCAGTTCCGATCCAAATGCCCCCTTGCTCATCTGAGAGAAGGGCACTGACATAATTGGAAGGCAGATTTGAATTATCTGTATTAAAGAATTGCCAAGAGCCATCCGCTTTGAAATGGACGAGGCCACTAAAACCAGTTCCGATCCAAACGCCTCCTTGATCATCTGAAAGAAGGGCATTGATACTCTCTAATCGATCACGAAGTGCTTTGACCCTATTGTCAGACATATTTTTATATATATCAAAAACGTGCCAAGAACCATCTGCTTTGAGGTGGGCGAGACCACCACCCCACGCAGTTCCAACCCAAACACCCCCTTGAGCATCTGATATAAGGGCACTGACATAATTGGAAGGCAAATTTGAATTATCTGTATTAAAGACTTGCCAAGAGCCATCTGCGTGGAGGTGGGCTAAACCACCCCACGCAGTTCCAACCCAAATTCCCCCTTGAGCATCTGAGATAAGGGCTTGTATCCCATTTTCAGGCAGATTTGAATTATCTGTATTAAAGACTTGCCAAGAGCCATCCACTTTGAGGTGGGTGATACCATGATAAGTCCCGATCCAAATTCCCCCTTGATCATATAAGATAAGGGCTTGTATCCAATTTTCAGGTAGATTTGAATTATCTGTATTAAAGACTTGCCAAGAACCATCTGCTTCGATGTGGACGATACCCCAAGTTCCAACCCAAACACCCCCTTGATTATCTGAGATAAGGGCACTGACATAATTGGAAGGCAGATTTGAATTATCTGTATTAAAGACTTGCCAAGAACTATCTGCTTTGAGGTGGGCGAGACCCCCCTCCCGCGTACCGACCCAAACTCCCCCTTGAGCATCTAAGTGAAGGGATATGACCCAATTGTCAGGCAGATTTGAATTATTTGTATTAAAGACTTGCCAAGAGCCATCCTTTTTGAAGTGAGCGAGACCTTCCCAAGTTCCGACCCAAATCCCCCCTTGAGTGTCTGAGAGAAGAGCAGCGATCCGATTATTGGAAGGCAGATTTGAATTATCTATCTTAAAGATTTGCCAAGAGTCATCCGTTTTGAGGTGGGCGAGACCAAAACCATGAATTCCGACCCAAACTCCCCCTTGCTCATCTGAGAGAAGGGCAGAAACAAAATTGGAAGGCAAGTTTGAATTATTCATATTAAAGACTTGCCAAGAGCCATCCGCTTTGAGGTGAGTGAGACCACCACCAGAAGTACTGATCCAAACTCCCCCTTGTTCATCTGAGAGAAGGTTTCTGACAAAATTGTCAGGCAGATTTGAATTATTTCTATTAAAGACTTGCCAAGAGCCATCCGCTTTGAGGTGGGCGATACCATCATAGTTAGTTCCAACCCAAACTCCCCCTTGTTCATCTGAGAGAAGGGCATTGACAGAATTGGAAGGCAGACCATTTGCCTCAGTATAAACCCGATCTAATTCTCCCGTTGAAGCGTTACGTTTTTCAAGTCCACCATTGCTTCCTAGCCAAAGGATCGCCTTATCTTCCGATAAAGCAAGTGCTTGGACCCAATCACGATTTGTAAAAATTTCCCATACGGCATTTTCAGCAGGCGTGAAGGTGACTTCAGCCCTGAGCTGAAAGGCTGCCAGTAGGAAAATCATCACCCAAAACAGTTTCATTTTGCGATAAATAAACATAAGCATCTCCTGGTTAAAATAAATGTGACATCATATACCGATAGTATACTTTGCACCGTCATAACTTAAGTTTTTATAGGCAATGGGTAATAGAGGGTAATGGGTTTGAGGTGATGACATAATGACCAATTACCGAAAACTCAATTTATATATTATACACAAAATTTTGCTATTGTGTCTCTTTTCTAAAAAAAATCTATCCCAGCAAGCGTAGTCAGGTAGGGTGGGCAAGTGTTTTTTTGCCCACCATCGCAGGCATGATATATGATAAATATTGTGGTATTTTACCAGTTAATGGTGGGCAACTACCCGGCTATCCCAGCAAGCGTAGTCAGGTAGGGTGGGCAAGTTTTTTTTTGCCCACCATCGCAGGCATGATATATGATAAATATTGTGGTATTTTACCAGTTAATGGTGGGCAACAAAAAGACGTTGCCCACCCTACCCGGCTTGGCTCAGAATTTGATTAAAATGAGATTCAAATTCAGTCACATTGATATTAAGCATTATCGTCTCCTTATCAATCAGATCAAATTCGATTGATTTGATTTACAATGGTATAATTATAATAAGAGAAAAAGTAATTAAAAGTTAAGGGAGGGCGAACACATAGGTTCGCCCCTACAGCTCATGAATACGTGGAATTTTGTAGGGACAGACCTGCGTGTCTGCCCTCCTGTGTGCCCACCCTCATTTGGATGCCTCGGCATCATAATAACTACTTAAAAAAGTAAGTATAACCCACAATTATGCCAAAAGCACTATACCGAGCAGACGTTTCCCCCGAGTTTGGAAACAAAAAACTAGCCGAATCACGGTTTGTGGATAGTGGATTCAAATTAATCGGGCGTTCTAACTGATCCTGTTTGCCAAAACTATAAGTTAAACCCAATGCTAACTCTGATTCTTTACCCTTATGTGTCATACCCAGGGTAATATGATAAATATCTAAATCATTCGCAATGGCGATGGTTTCATCCGGATTCAAATTAAAAGAGGAAAAATCGGTCCGAAAACTGAAATAGCCCTTATATGTTTCATTAAAACTCTGTTCCACGGCGACCGCAAAATTCACCACATCTTTTGCAGCATTTTCTACCTTCAAGGCTTGTTGACTATCCACAAAAATAATGTCAGCAAATGGCGGCGGTTTACCTACAAACATTTCCCTGGATGCCGGGGTCATCACCGCATAACGATTTTGTTTAGCAAACCACTCAACGGTGCCGGCAAGACGGGTTTTCGGTGTGAAAGCATATTCTAACCCCAGGGCGATTGATAAGGGCGTTTTATATTCGGCATCCAAATCTTCTTGCCTATCATCGATCACTGTATTATAAGGGATCGTCGGATGGGGATTTAAAAGGGATTCATCTGACTTAGTCGTTGAGAAACTTCGGGCACTGCTCCCGTTACCAAATAAATTAACACTTGGCGTTGTCAAAGTTGCCCCCAATTTTAAGGGTTCAAAATCAACCGCAATCCCAAATTTCAACAAGGAACGCATATTATAGAAATCAACATGTCGAATTAAATCTTGCGTACCCACCTGTAAACCCTGCGCAATTTGCAAATTAGTTGCCCGCGCTAATGCAGTGACATCATGATTTTCTTTTCTCAAAGCAACAAATCCGCTAATACCATAAGAAATATGATGATGCCGCTTTGCCCAACTTAATCCACCCCAATATTCACTCACCTGACTATTATAAAGATACTGCCCTCGATACTCTTCCAAACCATCAAAAGCTGTTCCTGTACCTAATGTTATTGGATTACTCGCCAAAATATCGAAACGCCCTTCATGACGTGCCGACATATTAACCGAAGAATCCTGTTTAGTCATGATTGAATAACCAAAAGTATGACCGTACAAGTCAAACGTGCCAGAAACCAGCAAAGGAATAACACTGATGTTTTGCGAATCCAAATCATCACCCGTACCTACGCCATCATCCAAAATAACCTGTTCAAATTGATAACCATTGGCAGAGACGGAAAAACTGGATTGCTTGACAAAACCCAGTGCGCCAGGATTATAAAAACCGGCACTGGTATCTCGCACCCCACCTACTACCGCCCCACTCATCAACGCCGAACGCGATCCAAATTGGTTACTCCAATAATGGTTATCCAAGCTCAATATGGGTGCTGAAAAAATATTTAGCATAAAAACGATTAATAATATGAAGAAATATTTCATTGTGATTTTTTTCCCTAAGTCGGGTGGGCAATGTTATTGCCCACCATCATAATAACAATGTTTTTGGTGGGCAACAAAAACACGTTGCCCACCCTACATAACTAAGTCGGGTGGGCAATGTTATTGCCCACCATCATAATAACAATGTTTTTGGTGGGCAACAAAAACACGTTGCCCACCCTACATAACTATACTTCTTTCCCCACAAATATTCAACTGTGGCTCGCAAGTTTTTCATCTGATTGGCGGTGAGTCAGGTAGGGTGGGCAAGTGTTTTTTTGCCCACCATCGCAGGCATGATATATGATAAATATTGTGGTATTTTACCAGTTAATGCCGTTGCACCAAAAAGACGTTGCCCACCCTACCCGGCTATGTTATGAGACCATAATTGAGAATTTTGTGCCTCAAGTTTTTTGATCACAGCTAATGGTTCATAGCCATTCAAGGTGATAGACAGCTTTCTGAAGGTTTTCATCGTTTTCTCTAATCAGTTGTCAGTTATTTAATACTAATCTTATCGCATTTTCTGGTTTTAAAAATACTCTTTTTTGTTGGAATGAACCCATTTTTTGAGGGCATAATCCCATTTTTCCAAAAAATGGGATTTCTGCCCTTTGCCCTCAACAAAAACGGGCTTTCTAAAAAGTTAATATACCTCAAACCCCGCACAATGGATATGTATCCAGTTATTGGAAGCAGGTTCTGCACCTGCCGAGACTAACACGCCACAGGCTTGATAACCCCCAGTTGTAATCCCTGCCGGGAGGGGAAAGTCCAGAATGGGATAAGTCTTTTGCCCTGCG
>Ga0233403_10000752_pt1 | contig 15563 bp, 5 predicted proteins | sample Na_oxic_1_MG_FD_179866 | JGI IMG/M metagenome (GOLD analysis project Ga0233403, IMG submission 179866) | Seawater microbial communities from Saanich Inlet, British Columbia, Canada - Na_oxic_1_MG | ecosystem: Environmental > Aquatic > Marine > Inlet | place: Canada: British Columbia | collected...
TGGCTCTCAGTTTGGCCCATTAACAGTTCTATCAATTTCAGAGAAGCTGAGTCGATCCATTGCAAGTCATCCAAAAAAATCACCAACGGATGTTCAGCCGTGGTAAAGACATTAATGAATTTTTGCAATAATAGATTAAAGCGATTCTGACCGGCACTGCCTTCAAGTTCTGACACTGATGGTTGGGGGCCAATAATTTGCTCTAATTCCGGAATCACTTCAATGATAACTTGACCATTTTCTCCCAAAGCGGCTAATATCTTGGATTTCCAGATTTGCACTTGGGCAGTGCTTTCCGCTAACAGTTGTCGCATCAACGTTTGAAAAGCTTGCACCAAAGCCGAAAATGGTATATCCCGCTTGAATTGGTCAAATTTACCTTTGATAAAGTAACCGCGTTGGCGCACAATCGGTTTATGAACTTCATTCACCAATACCGTCTTGCCGATCCCAGAAAATCCGGCTACCAACATCATTTCACGGTTGCCGTTGCTGACTCGCTCAAAAGCCGCTAACAATGTCGCTATTTCAGCTTGCCGTCCATAAAGTTTTTCAGAAATTTGAAAACGATCCGAAATATCGTGTTGTCCAAGTACAAAGGACGTAATTTGACCATTCTCTTCCCATTGCTGTTGGCATTTTTCCAAGTCGTATCTGATGCCAAACGCACTTTGATAGCGTTCTTCAGCGTTCTTTGCCATCAGCTTCAAAATGAGGTCATTTACCACCACTGGAATGGCAGCATTAATTTGCATGGGTGGTTTGGGACTTTTGGCAATATGACAATGGACCAATTCCATCGGTTCAGTGGCTTGGAAGGGTAATTGCCCGGTCAACACTTCATAAAAAGTCACGCCCAACGAGTAAAAATCGGTACGATAGTCAATACCCCGATTCATGCGCCCAGTTTGTTCTGGAGACAGATAAGCCAATGTTCCCTCCAAGACATTGGGACTTTTAATTTCTTGAGTCTCTCGCGGTAACAAAGAGGCAATACTGAAATCAATCAATTTAATTTGCTGGGTTTCTGGGTGAATCAGGATATTTTGCGGTTTGATGTCCTTATGGATTACCCGATTTTGATAGAGTCCTTCAAGGGTTTTAACAATCGCCCGCGCAATTTTGAAAAACTCTGGTAACGTCAAAGGATTAGTAGTAATGTAGTGGTGGAGAGAGTCAGCACCAAATTCTTCCATAATGAGGGCAAAGCCATTATGATAGTTTTCGAGAGCAAGCGGGTGAACAACCCCTTCCAGCGGAAGATTCTTGGCAATTGTGTATTGATTACGAAATTGCACCAGTTCCTCAAAGCTGGGATATTCATTTTTGAGAAATTTAATCACCACTGGTTGTTGATCGGTACCTCGTTTAGCCCGATAAATTAAGGTTCTCGGACCATCGTAGATATTTTCCGTCATCTGATAGCCGGAGAGTGTTGGCGTTATTTCTGTCATCTTGGATTTTTCAGGTAGTTGGTAAAAGGATTTTTCAGGTTCCCACGCCGGTGCTCATCGTTATACATAAGTCAAAACGGTATGAATTGTAGGGTGGATATGCGACAGCGAAAGGAGCCCAACACAATATCTTTATATTTGAATTAATTAACTTGACAATGTCACATTGAAACCTTACGTTCAAGAAATCCGATTTTTCCAAAAAATCGGATTTCTAAAACTCACGGAAACCCCAAGCTGTTCAAGAAATCCGATTTTTCCAAAAAATCGGATTTCTAAAACTCGCGGAAACCCAAGCTGTTCAAGAAATCCGATTTTTTGGTTTCGTTTCTCACCGGCTTGAATTTTCACCAGTGAATGTGGTAATGCTGAGCTAGTCTGAGTATCGCCGGTTGGCATTGGGTGAATTGATTCTGCTAAAGCGGCGGTAGTTGGTTTTTCCAATAAACTATGGGCGGACAATTCCAGTTGAGTGGTTTTTCGTAATTCCGAAACTAGCTGAACCGCCATTAGAGAATCACCACCTAACTCAAAGAAATCATCAAATATACCCACATGTTCAATACCAAAAAATTTTTCCCATACCCCAATAATCGCCTGTTCAACTTCATTGCGGGGAGCAACATAATCGTTATTCAATTGAGGGCGTAAATTTATCGACTTGGATAGATGCGCTGGTGTTGGCTCTGGCGATAAAGCCGGTATGGTAGAAATAATATTTTCTCGTAGCCGCGTTTGTAAATCTAATGTCGATACCAAAACGTGAGGTTCTTTAGTATGCAAAATACGACCAAAAACCTCAATCCCCTCTGCTGGCAATAATCCTTTCTTAAGGTCCTTTTGAAACACGTTAGTATCAGTAGTGATTATTTCATGATCTTGACATTGAGACTCTTGAGCCGATCTAAGGGTTCCAGCTTGTTGCTTTGCGGCTTTAGCTGCCATACCAACTTCTTGCCAGCTATTCCAACCGATACTTACTACCGGAAATGAACCATTTTTCGTGACTTTATAATGAGCAAAAGCATCAAGGAAAGCATTGGCAGCACAATAATCGACTTGGCCAAATTCACCTAAGACGGAATCAAGCGATGAACATAATACCATGAAATCCAACGGAACACCTTTGAATATCATCTCAAGTACCAGTGTTCCCCTTACCTTAGGTAGCAAAACAGTTTCTGTGGCTTCCCGGGTTTTTAATTGAATGACACCACCGCCGGGTACTCCAGCGGTGTGGATAACACCATGAATATTACCAAATTGTGTCAATGTCGTCGTTATACCAGACTGCATTTGTTTAGCATTGGCAACATCAGCACTGATAATCAGAACTTCAGCACCCAGTGCCTCAATAGTTTGCACCTTTCTGATCTTGTGGCTAACACTATCTTGTTCATCATGAGTTGTCAACCATTGTTGCCATTCATTTCTTGCTGGAAAAGCCGAACGCATTGTAAGTATGAGTTTGGCCCCCACAGTTTTCGCCAAGTATTCTGCTAGAGTAAAACCTATACCACCCAAGCCCCCGGTAATAAGATAAACACCTTTTTCCCTTAATTTTCTGGATGTTCCTCGGTTTTTTTCCAAGCGGGTTGCTTCAAAAGTTGATACCCAACGATGGTTACCACGATAAGCAATTATTGAGTCAGTCGGTTTCGTGACGATTTGCTGGACGGGGTTTGCAACCCCGTCCGAAACGTTTAAGAGCTTTTGCTGGACGGGGTTTGCAACCCCGTCCGAAACGTTTAAGAACTCCGACAAAAGTTGCCCTATAAGTATCTTTTCTGCTGAGGTACCAGAATCCGGAAGAACAATATCAATACTACGGCAACTTATATTCGGATATTCTGACGGAATAACTCGACACGGGCCTAAAATGGTTGCCTTTGCCGGACATAACACTTCCTCACCATTTACCATTTGTAAATGATTTGATATCACTTCAATCCGAAGGGAATCAGTAATATTTTGTTTATCAAGTGCCGGCATTAAAAATAGCAGGCTATAAAACCCCAAATCTTGATACTCGTCAAGAAATTCAAGCCCGAATTCGCTATCACGGTTAGGAGTAACACTCCATAAATGAATAATTGTTTGGGGGCGTTTATTTTGAGCTAACAGTTCTTGCAACAACGCCTCGTAGTTTTCGCGGTGATGTGGGTTCAGAGTATATCTTTGGTTATCACGAGCAAATTGTTCCCCAACCGTCACTGTAACCACATCTTGGCTTTGTTGTTGTAGTTGTTTTACTAATTGAGAGCCTAATCCACAATCATCCATAAATACCAGCCAGCATGATGGCTCTGTTAAGGCATCGACATCATAAACCGGGAGAGCTGTCCTTTTCCATGACGGAATATAAAACCAGTCTGCTAGATCCGGCTTTTTTTCTAGGGTATCGTCAAAAAGTGTGTCGGACTGAACCTTTTCCGTAAATGCCGCTAACCCGGATTGGGTTGCTGGAGAAGATGCTTTGGCAATTAAAAGATGGGCTTCCAAAACATTCGTTTTTGGAAAGGATTCTACTTCGACAAACCCGTATTCTTGTAAAGCTTGGTACCATTGTTCTTTCGTCAGAAATGGATAACATGAACGACGCTGTTCATCGTTTTCTTCAAAAGGTTGCAGAATTGGTAAATAAACATCAAAATGCAGACTGCTAGAATTAGTAACCTCTAAGAGTATGAGCAAGCCTTCCGGTGCCAATAAAGAACGAACATGAGCTAACGTTTCTCCTAAGTTTTTAGTCGCGTGCAAAACATTACTGGCTATGATGATATCAAAACTGTGATTTTCATACCCCTGTTTAATGGGATTCTGTTCTATATCCAGTAAGCGATATTCAAGGTATGGGAATTCGCTAAACCGCCGTTGTGCCGGAGTTAGAAAAGAAGGCCCCACGTCGGTAAAGACATAATGGGTTCGTTGTTTAGGTAACTCAGGCAATAAGTATGCAGTAGTAGCTCCAGTTCCAGCCCCAATTTCCAAAATCCTTAGGCGAGTATCTGACGGTAAGGATTTCACTATTTTTTTAAGGCTTGCTTGCCCTATAATGTTAAAGTAACGAGCCTCCGGTGAATTTCGATAAAGATTTTGCAAGGTATCAAAACCGGCTCCGGTAAATAGCAATTCTCTCGGATTTTCCTCACCAGTGAGTATAGCAGCAAACCTTTCACCGCACAGTTGGACAAGCTCCGGAAATTCCGGCGTTTTTTGCCATTTTTTCTTAACTGATTCTACCAGTGCATTCAGCTCCTCTCTTGAAAAAGGAATTAAATTGCTAAATTTTTCCCCTTCTTGTTGCAAGTGCCTTTGTTCCGCCAACGCGATTAAACACCGAGGTAGCAGTTGCCGGTAAAAGGGTAAAATATGGAATTGACTGAGCAATTCTGCCGGCGAATACTGTTGGCTAGGATTGCTAAACGCCCCTAATTCTCTTAACGCAAGATTAACATAAGCCGCCGATAACCGATTCAACCATTGGTATTTCTCTACATAAGTTGGATTATCAAATTCTGCAATACCCAGTTGTGCTTGTTTATGAGTTGCCTCTATTAGAGATTTCCACAGTTGTGAAGCGGTTAATTTATTTGGGCTTTGGCTATCATCCATGAGCGTTTTTGGGGGTTCAAGCCAATAACGCTGCCGTTCAAACGGGTAAGTTGGCAGAGGCAAGCGATAACGCGCTTCATTGGCATAAAATCCGGCCCAATTCACCATTATCCCAGCCATCCACAACCTACCTAACGTATTTAATACAAAGGCACTATCTGATTGTTCATCTTTAGGATGGCGTAATGAAGTTAGCACTAATTGTCCAGCATTATCCGGATGGCGTTTTGCAAATGTGCTTAACGTGCGTCCGGGGCCAACTTCCAGTAAAATATGTGAGGCTCCTTTGAATATATGTTGTAATCCAGCCGCGAAACGTACCGTTTGGCGCAGATGTTTGCCCCAATAATTTGGGGAGGTGGCTTGGGTGTTACTGATCCAAGTTCCGGTTACATTGGAAATGAAGGGTACTTTAGGTGGTTTTAACTGAATTTTTTCTACTTGTTCCAGAAAATCGGGCAAAATTGGAGCCATCATCTCGGAGTGAAACGCATGATCAGTATGCAAACGTTGCCATGAAATGCCTTTTTCAGCTAACTGTAGCGTCAGTTGCTCCACAGCTTCAAGCGTTCCTGACAAGACAACTTGGGAAGATGCATTAATAGCAGCTATATCAATATCTGGATTGAGTAAAGGCTGTATTTTTTCTTCAGTAAGTGGCACCGCTAACATTGCTCCAGCAGTTGGAATTGATTGAATTAATCGTCCCCGTGCTGCCACTAATATTAATGCTTCTTCTAAAGTAAACACTCCGGCTAAACACGCCGCGACATATTCACCGATGCTGTGTCCTATCATAGCTTTGGGTTGTACACCCCAAGTTTTCCATAATTGGGCAAGTGCATATTCAATGACAAATAGGGCCGGTTGGGTAAGGGCGGTTTGTTTGAGTTGAGTAGCGGCCTCTTCCATTTGGGCATTGGGATAGAGGACAGCACGTAAATCAAACCCAAGACGCGGTTCCAAAAAATCGGCACAATAGTCAACTTGTTCACGAAACACCGGTTCAGTTTGGTAAAGTTCACGACCCATATTGACATATTGTGCCCCTTGGCCGGGAAACATAAATACTACAGAGGATTCTTTATCACCCTTAACTGTTTGGGTAAAAACTCGTTCAACATCTCGTGTTGCAAGCGCATCAACCACATCTGCAAGCGTTTGCCCCACTAACATACGCCGTTGCCTAAAAGCACTCCGCCCGATTTGATAGGTGTAAGCCACATCCGCCAAATTTAGCTCTGGATACTGTTTGAAATGGGCAACTAACTGATTTGTTGCGGTTTCTAGGGCAGTATCAGTTTGGGCTGACAGGAGTAGCAATTGCCAAGGGCGATTCGATTTTATGGTTTTAGGTTTTGGATAAAGGGCTTCTTCCAATACAACATGGGCATTAGTCCCGCCCATGCCAAAAGAATTGACACAAGCACGGCGAGGCACCCCGGCGGTTTTCCATTCTGAGAGTTTAGTATTAACATAAAAGGGGCTATTAACCAAATCCAATTTAGGATTAGGTGTTTCAAAATGCAAACTCGGTGGAATCAATTGATGTTTAAGGGCTAATACGGTTTTTATTAAGCCAGTAACCCCGGAGGCAGTATCCAAATGGCCAAGATTAGTTTTAACCGAACCAATAGCACAATAGCTTTTTTTGTCAGTATTGGCACGAAACGCTTGCGTCAAAGCCGCAATTTCAATTGGATCCCCTAGTGGGGTACCGGTGCCATGCGCCTCAACATAACTAATTGTTTGCGGAGAAACTTCAGCAAGTGTTAACGCCTCTGCAATCAACCGGGTTTGGCCATCGACACTCGGCGCGGTGTAACTAACTTTGGCCGCACCATCATTGTTAATGGCCGCGCCTCTGATAACAGCATGAATAGTGTCGCCATCAGCAAGCGCATCTTTTAACCTTTTCAACACCACAATACCCACGCCATTACCATCAACTGTACCTTGAGCCTTGGCATCAAAGGCCCGACAATGTCCATCCGGTGAAAGGATCATGCCTTCTTGATAAAGGTAGCCGGTTTTTTGGGGTAAAGATATAGTAGCGCCACCGGCTAAAACTATATCGCATTGATAATCCAAGAGGCTCTCATAGCCCATTGTTACGGCCACTAAGGAAGTAGAACACGCGGTTTGGACCGAGACACTGGGACCACGCAAATTTAACTTATAAGAAACGCGAGTACATAAAAAGTCACTACTATTATTAAGAGCGATTTTGAAATCACCAACATTTTTTCTAAGTTCATTATTGGCATGAACATTTTGTAATAAATAAGTATCAAGGTTACCAATCCCACCATACACACCAATTGAACCGGTATAAGTTTTAGGATCATAACCAGCGTGTTCAAGGGCCTCCCAAGTACATTCTAAGAATAGCCGTTGTTGGGGATCCGTGATTTCGGCCTCTTTGGGACTAAAGCCAAAGAATGCAGCATCGAATTCAGCCGCATTAGCCAATATCCCCTTCGCTTTAACATAATTATTGTCTTTTAAGACAGCCGGATCTATGCCGGCCTCAATAAGTTCTTGATCAGAAAAAAAAGTTATTGACTCCACCCCAGCTTTGAGGTTTTGCCAAAATTCATCAACATTGTTGGCCCCCGGAAAGCGGCCAGCCATGCCAATGATGGCAATACTGTTGTCGTTGTTATTGCTTGAGTTATCCATATGGTGAATGGTGATATTAAGTACTGAAGCATAAATTATCGGATATTATGGAGTCCAAACCTTTAGATTTGGACGTGACTAAATTGCCAAATGCCAAATTCTTTTGGTTTGGACTCCATAAAGTGCTAAAACTTGTGCTTCGGTACTTATGAATGGTGAATTATAATTCCAGCTTCATGAAAAGCCTTTTCTAACAAATCAGTAAGATTCAATTCTTTAGCCCAAGTGGACAAATATTTGATATCCAGTGATTCTTGTTGTATTTTCAAAACCCCTTGTATATCACGCCATTGTTGCTCAGATACATAGCCTCCAATACGGAACCAATCCAGTTTGCTGAGTATAACATCTTCAGATGAAGCAAGATAAAATTGCAAGGAATTTTCTTCCTCATCAAGCGTATCCTCCCTTTTTCTTTTAAAGGCGGAACGATTATAAGGCTCGTCTTTGCTAATAAAAATATCAATTTTTATCATCGTCTCAAGATGAATTAGATTAAAACAACTGCCTTCGCTAATGGCATCCAAAATCATGTCGATATCAACGTAATAAGCAAATTCAAGTTGCTTTGCCAAAAGACTAACATGTTGAGGCTTTAAATTAGTTACTAGATCAACATCCTGAGTGGCACGAGGCATTCCATATACCGAACTGGCAATAGAACCACCAATATAATAAAGAATTCCTAATTGATTAAAAACCTTTACTACTGGCTCAACGGCGGCTATAAGTTCTTTATTTTGCATGACAAATTTTCTATTTAATAAGTGTTCAGAAATAGATTGTCTATTTTCCATAAAAATGGAGGAACTAACTGGCATTTGTAGAGAAATACGGTTTAAATAATTACAAACATGATTAGCCAAATCTGAGCCATATAAATAACTTATAAAAACTAAACCTAATTCTCGTTCAGTTAATGTCTGGTTAGCACGTTTGATGGCACGTCTTGAAAGTTGCCGGGTACATTGAGAAAGGGAACATATTTGGGATGCTTTTTTCGCCGAAGATTCTCTGCGAATCATTGAGATTTGAATTTTTTCTATATCTATGTGGGTATCTAAAGATTGGGGTAACATAATCAGTTAGAAATAACATATTTGTAAATAGTGGGCAAAGACTTTGCCCACCCTACTACTAAAATTATGGTGGGCAATAAAAAGACATTGCCCACCCTACATTATAAATTTTGGGGTCACGAGGAATAACGGTGGTTTTCATTCGTTTGCAAGGGTTGACACATAGGTCAACCCCTACAGAATTTGATATTTGTAGGGGCGAACCTATGTGTTCGCCCCCAAAATCCGTTACAATCAAAATAAGGTATATAGCTGAGCCATGAAATTGATTCATTGGCTACTAGTGCCGCTCATTATACATTAATTTTGGTTGAAATAAAAAGCACAGTTAGAAATTTTTGAAAATTAACCCCGCTGACGTTTTTTGCGCCGCTGTCTGGCTTCAATGGTAGTGGCAGCCCGATTATAACCCTCTTGAAAAACCGTTGATTGACGCGGCTCTGTGACTGACGGCTCCAAATAATTGGCTAAGGCACTGATAGTAGAATACTGAAATAATGCTAGCACCGATACCTCTCGGTTTAATGCCACTACTAATTGCTCCTGCGCTTGTACCAATAATAAAGAATTTCCTCCTAAATCAAAGAAGTTATCGTGTATTCCAACTTGGTTGACATGTAACGATTTCTGCAAAATGGTTGCGATTTGCTGTTCAATTTCAGTTTGGGGGGCAATGTATGAGGTTTCTGAGTCTACCCGCCCTTCTGGTTGTGGCAAAGCTTCACGGTCGATTTTGCTATTGGACGTTAGTGGCAATGCCTCAAGTAGAACAAAAGCCGATGGCATCATATAATCAGGCAATTTCTCTTGCAAAAACTGGCGAAGTTCTATACGAGTTGGTTCCGAATTTGGTATAGCAACAATATAGGCTACCAAACGTTTATCACCGGGCGTATCCTCGCGAGCAATGACTACCACTTCCCGTATGGTGGCATGCTGACTAAGTACTGTCTCAATTTCTCCTAACTCAATGCGGAAACCCCTAATCTTGACTTGGCGATCAATACGTCCTGAAAATTCAAGGTTTCCATCGGGCAAATAGCGAACTAAATCTCCGGTTTTATACAAACGCGCTTTGTCACCATTACTGAAAGGATTAGGGATAAATTTTTCAGTTGTCAACTCCGGACGTCTGAAATAACCACGAGCTAAACCGTCACCACCAGTATAGAGTTCTCCATAAACACCAATTGGCACTTGTTGCAAATGGGCATCTAACACATAAACTTGAGTGTTAGCAATGGGTTGTCCAATAGAAACTGTAGTGCCAACTTGACTAGAATCGGTCATCGAATAGCAACTAGTAAATGCTGTGTTCTCCGTTGGACCATAACCATTAATTAAGCGACAACCTTCATGGGTGTTAAGTACTTTTTTAACATGAGGTACAGATAAAACGTCACCACCGGCCAATAATTGCCGTACTGGTCTCAAATCTTCTAAGCGCTGATTTACCATAAAGTGGAACAAACCGGAGGTTAACCACAGTATTGTAATTTGATTTTCTCGTATAGCTTGCCCCAATTCAGATAAAGAAGGTACATGGGGAGGCATGATAACCAATTGAGCACCATTAAGTAATGGTGCCCAAATCTCAAAAGTGGCAACATCAAATGAAATAGACACAAGCTGAAGAAAAATTTCTTCTGGGGTTATGGTAATGTAGTTAGTGTTTTTTACTAGTCGCACTATACCACGATGTATGACACTAACACCTTTGGGTATTCCGGTTGAACCGGAGGTGTACATAAGATAGGCAAGATTATTAGATGTGGTTTGGTTAAGAGGATTTTCTTCACATTCTGCCGAAAATTTTTCCCAACCGGCATCAAGGCAAATCAGAGAACATCCATTCTTGGGGAATCTTCCTAATAAATGTTGTTGGGTTAATAATATCGATAGTTGAGTATCCTCTAACAGAAATGCTAAACGTTCCGGCGGGAATGTTGGAAGCAATGGCACATAAGCACCACCGGCCTTAAGAATAGCCAAAAACCCTATAACCATCTCCAAAGAACGCTCGACACAAATACCTACCAATGTTTCTGGTGTCACACCCAAATAAATGAGATGGTACGCCAATTGGTTGGCACGGCGATTTAATTCTTGGTAAGTTAATTGTTCCCCTTGAAAAACTAGTGCCACCGCATCCGGAGCACGTTCCACTTGGTGTTCAAATAATTGGTGGACACATAGTTCAGCCGGAAAATCCGTTTGGGTGTTATTCCATTCCAACAATTGTTGTTCTTCTGGTGCAGTCAACAGAGGTAAATGCGAAATAGGCTGTTCCGGTTTGGCTATAATAATACCTTCCAATAAAGTTTGGTAATGACCTATCATCCGGACAATGGTCGCTTCATCAAATAAATCGGTACTATACTCAACACGACCAATCATCCCGTCAGTCCTCTCATCCAATTCCATGGTTAAATCAAACTTCGCGATGTCAGTTTGGATATCAAATGGACTGAGCGTCCAATCCAAATCAAGAGTTGATATAGGCGGATCGAGATCAAACACCACTTGAAATAGAGGGCTAGTACCGGGACTACGTTTTGGTTGCAGTTTATCCACCAATTGTATAAAGGGTAAATCCTGATGTGCATAAGCACTTACAGTCACTTCCCGTACCCGCTGCAGTAGTTGGCGAAAAGTGGGTTCGTCCGAAAAATCAGTCCGCAATACTAAGGTATTCAGAAAATAGCCTATAACTGACTCAAGTTTGGCATGATTACGTCCGGATATTATCGTGCCCACTGCAATGTCATTCTGTCTACTATAACGGTGCAACAAAATTTTAAAAGCGGTCAACAGAGTTATAAACAAAGTAACCCCTTCACTACGACTCAAGTATTTAAGTTCCTCTATGAGTTCATGAGACAAACTGAAACAATGTCTTGCGCCTCTAAAGCTTGGGACAACTGGGCGGGGCCGATCAGTTGGCAATTGTAGAGTGGAAATATCCGCCAATTGTTGTTGCCAATAAGTCCATTGTTCTTCTAATAACCTCGGTTGTAACCATTGCCGTTGCCAAATGGCATAATCCGGATATTGGATAAGTAAGGCTGGTAATGTTGAAGATTCTTCTTGGCAAAAGCTCTTGTAAAACGTTGCGAGTTCGGTTAGAAAAATCTCGTAGATGGAAATCCCATCTATAATAATATGATGAAAAGTGATAAATAAACGATAATCTTGCTCATCAAATTGTATCAAGCTGAGACGAAACAATGGATATTTACTTAAATCAAAGGGTTGTTTGGCTTCTTTCCGAGCCCGTTGCAATGCCGCTGCTTCCCGCTCATTACTAGGCAATTGCTGTAAATCAAACACTGGTAACTTGAATACTTCAAAGGGGGAAACCACTTGAACCGGTTGACCCGCAACGGTGGTAAAAGTGGTGCGTAATGCATCATGGCGACGCAGAATTTCGTTGAAACTTTGTTCCAACGCTACAACATTGATTGGGCCACCAAGACGAATGGTAATAGGCTCATTATAAACGGGGATATTCGGAGCCACTTGGGCAAGCAACCATATTTGTTGCTGTGAAAACGACAGGGGAACATCCGTTTTATCAACAACTAATTTCAAAGGCGGCACTATTGAACGCTGTGCTTCTTGACGTAATCCATCTATGTGTTCTGACAATTTCGCAATGGTGGGCCACTCAAACAAACTATGCAAAGGAAAATCTATTTTGAAAATTTCACGTAAGCGGACAATAACATGAGCTGCTAATAATGAATGGCCACCTAATTCAATAAAATCATCATGGATACTCACCTGCTCTAATTGCAAAGTTTCCGCCCAAATATTGGCGACAATTTCTTCTGTGGATGTATGAGATACCTCAAAATCTTCCTCAATAAGTTCGGGATGGCCATGCTCAGGTGCTGCGAGGGCTTTGCGATCTATTTTGCCATTAGGAGTAAGTGGCATGGCCTTTAGAAACACAAAGTTAGACGGCACCATATAAACTGGCAGTTTTTCTATTAAGAAATTGCGTAAATGCAGTGCTGCAACCGAAGTCCGTTGCATAACATCAAAAAATTTATAGTTATTAAACAGTTTTTCCACCGCTTGACAAACTTGCATTTGGAGCTTTGAAGTATTGGTGAACTGAACCCCAGCTCGCTGCTCTTGATGCCAAACAACAGTACCATCCAAGCATAGTTCTTCGGTTATATTAGGCAATTGTAGATATAAACACACGTTTTCCCCAACCTGCCAATTTGGGGGAACATCTACCAAACGTACACCATCATAAGAAATGTTTTCGGTTTTCAACGGCATCAATGACTCACAAGCATATTGAACCATGCAAACACTTTGGAATGGCAAACGTTTCAGAATTAGTTTGGGGGGACTGGACTCGTCAGACTCAATGGTATTTTCCCCCTTAGAAGATTCTTGTTTACCCAAAGTTACCGCAATTTTGCCAGAATCAATTTGTTCAAACAGTTGTTCTACAGTTTTGCAAGGTTGTCTTGGCTCCGCTGCCGTGACCGTAAATTGAACACCGGCTTGTTGATCTTGACACCAAGCAACCCTACCTTTCAACCACTTTTCCGCCGAAGAAACCGTGGGAATTTGCATACACAAACGGACGCTTTGTCCAACCTTCAGTGTCGGTGGGACACCGACTAAACGAACTCCTTTACGAGAAATATCTTCAGTTTTGAGCGCGATGAGCGAATCATCATCAAATTCAACTAGACAAGTATCTTGTATTGACAAACGTTCCGGCATGAGACTAGAAACAACATAGGCAATCAAGTGCTTATTGCTGTGGTCAGATTCACGAACAATGACTATCGCTTGTTGCACGGAAGGTTCTTCATTGAGTGTGGCCTCAATTTCCCCGAGTTCAATACGAAAACCGCGAATTTTAACTTGATTGTCAATGCGTTCAATATATTCAATATTGCCATCCGGCAAATAGCGGGCGATATCTCCAGTTTTATAGATGCGTTCCCCAACTGCATCGCTAAATGGATTGGGAATAAATTTTTCCAGTGTTAATTGCGGACGATTCAAGTAGCCTCTGGCTAAGCCAATACCACCAATATGCAGTTCGCCAACTTCTCCAATGGGAACCGGTTGAAGCTGAGGATCAAGAATATAGGTTTGTATATTGGCAATTGGACGACCAATAGGCACAGTTTTGCGGTGCTCATCTTCGCGTTGACATTGCCAAAAGGTAACATCTATGGCAGCTTCGGTGGGACCATAGAGATTATGCAATTGGGCAGTTTCATGAAGAGCAAAGAAACGTTTCTGGAATTCAAAAGGCAGGACTTCCCCACTACAAAATACCAGCCGGAGAGAATTACAGTTTTCAACCCCCGATTCTGTCAAAAAAATTTGGAACATTGAGGGCACAAAATGAATTGTGGTAATTTTTAATTCAATAATTAACTTAACTAAATAAGCACTTTCTTGATGCCCTTTGGGTTTGGCGACAACCAAACGGGCACCGGCTAACAATGGCCAAAAAAACTCCCAGACAGATACATCAAAACTAAAAGGGGTTTTTTGCAATACTCTATCATTTGCCATTAATTGATAGGTATCTTGCATCCAAAGTAAGCGATTACAAACCCCTAGATGGGTGTTCATTACCCCTTTGGGTTGCCCAGTTGAGCCAGATGTATAAATAACATAAGCCAAATTATCGGGTTTAACCCTACTGTTCAAATTTTTATCACTCTCCTTAGAAATTATTTCCCAATCACTATCCACAGATAGCATACGCACTTCTTCCACCCAAAGTTTTTTTAGCAACTTTTTATGGGTTAATAAAACTGGCATTTGCGCGTCTTCCAGCATAAAAGTCAAGCGTTCACGGGGATAATCTGGATCCAGTGGCACATAAGCGGAGCCCGCTTTAAGAATAGCCAATAACCCAATAACCATTTCCAAAGAACGTTCTATATAAATACCAATCAATATTTCTGGCCCCGCCCCCAATTTTTTCAGATAATGAGCTAATTGGTTAGCGCGTTGATTGAGTTCTTTATAAGTCAGGGCCGAATCTTCAAAAACGACCGCCACCGCGTCGGGGGTGCGTTCTACTTGGGCTTCAAATAATTGATGAATACATTGCTCTCGTGGATAATCCACTTTGGTGTTATTCCACTCAATCAAATGTTGTTGGGATTCTGTTAAACTAGACATGAAAAGTTCTACTTTAAAAATTGTGAATTGTAAATTACATTAAATATTTATTTTCGCAATAACTTACAAAGATCGTAATTATTGATAAAAAATTAGGCATTAATTATTTCAAGTGAAAGAACGGTTGTCAACTACTAATTATTAATTTATAAATCAAAATTTCACGAAAACAGAGGTTTCCAAAACCTCTGTTGGCTCCAATTCTTTTTCTGAAAATCTATACTTTGCTGTTTGGTATTTGCGTGAACGTTGTATCGCTGCGCCAGCCCCGTCCATAATGTTTGAGTTATCGAAGCAACAGAAACGTGGCGAAGCAGGTTGTACTTGATTCCATGAAGATTTGGTAGAATAATAAAAAGCCCCCCTCATAAAGAAGTTCAATCCGAAAAGATGTTGTACTAAATATTCGACTGATTTTTATCGGTCATTCGGCAATAATGGGAAGTGAATTATGGACATGATTATTAACAAGATTTACCACAATTTAGAAAGACTACCTTATCAGTATCAAACACAAGTACTCGACTTTGTCGAATATCTTACATTCAAAAATGAA
>Ga0233403_10000754_pt1 | contig 15533 bp, 10 predicted proteins | sample Na_oxic_1_MG_FD_179866 | JGI IMG/M metagenome (GOLD analysis project Ga0233403, IMG submission 179866) | Seawater microbial communities from Saanich Inlet, British Columbia, Canada - Na_oxic_1_MG | ecosystem: Environmental > Aquatic > Marine > Inlet | place: Canada: British Columbia | collected...
TTTGCCAGTCAGAAAGGAAAAACGGAAGTTTCGGTTACGACGATTAAATATGATCGAGAGGTAGGAGGTGGGTTTCGCTGTCGCTCTACCCACCCTACAATTATAAAGGAGGTGGGTTTCGCTGTCGCTCTACCCACCCTACAATTAACCCATGCTACGCTAGCTCTTTGGGTTGGAACCATATTGATTTTCATCGGGATTGCTGTCTTGCACCATAAAGACAAGAAGGACAATAACACCGATGAGCGGAATCAGGCCGATAAGCAACCACCAACCAGTGCGGTCAGTGTCATGAAGCCGCCGCACCGATACGGCTATGCCTGGAATCAAGATGGCCAGTGAGTAGATGATACCCAACAACCCCGCACCAGTGCCGAAACTGCCGGTCATTCCGTCAATGATAGCAAGAACTATGCTAATGATGATATTGAACAAGAAAAAGTACCAATACTCTTTCCGCCTAGCTCTCCCGTTAAACACTGCATATTTCTTTAGAACTTCGATATACCAATTCATGTTTTTTTCCTATTCTTCTGAAAACTCCGGAAAAGTTTATAAGCATTTTTAATTGAGCTTATTTCTGTAAGTTATTGAACATATTGTATGCGAAAAAATTTTCCGGAGTTGTCAGTACACTACGTTAAATGTATATAACTGAGCGGAAATCAAATCCGTGAAAATATTTAAACTTAAATGTCTTGATAAATAAGGTATTAAGCCCTTTTATTTTCATTGAAATGATTGGCGACTAGTATAACTAACCATTCTTATTAATTAAAGAAATAGAATTAAGCAAAATATTCTATTCTCATGACATTTCAATTTTAACATAAAGTTTAAAAATCTCAGATTATAAATTAATCGGCACCTTTCAAAAGTAGTTGACAGGGGTGAAGTTCATTGCGTGGAACGGATTTCCCGAAACCAAGTGTAAGTTTCGGGAAAGCAACGAAGTGCAATGAACGAAACAATTGTTCACTATATCATAAATTAAAAAAGCCTTATCTTATCAACGAAAGCATAAAATATCCAGTTTGTCAAGGCGTAAGTCCTAGTACGTCCTAGTAGGGTGTGATTAAAAGTGCATGGAATGCGAATTTTTGGTTTCCAAAATAAATTTGGGATTCCCTTACCCGGCTAAAGGAGTCCAAAATTTATTTTGGGCGGTTGGGAGTCCAAAATTTATTTTGGATGATTCCCACCCATGCACTTTTAATCACACCTGTCCTATAGATTTTCAGAAAAATATTTGCAGCCAAACCTCCGAGGTTTTGGAAACCTCGGAGGTTTTTTTGTGAAGTTATTTATCTGAACATCTATAGTATCAATCATAATATACTGCACACGGTTATAACTTAAACTTTTTTCAAGATTAAATGTCGGGTTACGTTATCTCGCTGCGCTCAATAAGCTAACCCGACCTACCCAGAAAAAAGTTTAGTTTGTTACCGTGTTGAGTATAACTAATTGGATAATCGTCGGGATAAAGCCAAAATTCATTGTATGTTATTATGAAAAAGTTTTGAAATTTTGGCACCCTTCATCCCGATAATTAGTTGACAGATAATTCATAATAACTACAAAGATTGGATAATCTTTTGCTGGACAGGGTTTACAACCCCGTCCAAAACGTTTAAATTTTTTATAGATATTTCATAAAAAGGAGATTGATGATGAATCTTGCTCCACAAAAACATAAGGTATGTGTCTCGGAATGGCATAAGATGGGAGAATACAACATTTTTCCACCGGACGCACGGATGGAACTCATTAAAGGAGAGATTATAGATATGGCACCGATAGGACCTTCACATGCGGGTTGTGTCATTAACCTGATTGAAATGTTTGCCAATCAGAAAGGAAAAACGGCGTTAATCAATGTACAAAATCCCATACAACTTGGGAATTTATCCGAACCAGAACCCGATTTAGTTTTATTACGCCCAGTCTCCCATTTTTATCGGGAAAAACATCCAACCGTAGAAGATATTTTCCTCTTGATAGAAGTTTCGGATACGACGATTAAACATGATCGAGAGACAAAAATTCCCCTCTATGCTACAGATGGTATTGTTGAAAGTTGGCTAATTGATTTAAACGAGTTCCAAGTTGAGGTTTATCTTAATCCGACGGCAAATGGTTATACAAATAAACGTATTTTTGGCTCTGAACAAATTTTGATACCATCGCAATTGCCCCATATAGAAATCCCGGTTTCTGATATTTTAATGGGCACCTTTCAAAAGTAATTGACAGTTTCTGATTAAAAACCGCAATAACTACAAGGATTTGGTATAAACAAGGATAAAGCCAAAAGGCTCCTAATTTAAATGATTAAGAACCCTTACGAATTTAGGGTTATTTGGTTTTATCTTTGTTTATATCAAATCTTTGTAGTTTATCTGTCAACTACTTTTCTGGATAAATGAAGGGAGCCGAAATTTTCAGACTTTTTTCAAACTGATTCATTCACAATTTGATAACATGCGTATAACCCTACACCAATTAAAATTATTTCAATCGGTAGCGCAACATTTGAATTTTACCCGTGCTGCTGCCGAATTGTGTCTAACTCAACCGGCGGTTTCCATACAAATCAAACAATTAGAAGAACATGTTGGCATATCTTTGTTTGAGCACATAGGCAAACGGGTTTTTCTCACCAAAGCCGGACATGAATTGTATGCTGCTTGTGAGGATATTTTTGCCCGTATTGGAGCCTTAGAAATATCCCTTAACGAGTTGCAGGGTAATGTTAAAGGGCAATTAAAATTATCGGTAATTACAACTGCCGTTTGTTTTACCCCGCATTTGCTTAAGGCGTTTTCACTTCAATATCCGAATGTGTCTTTTAGTATTAATGTGACTAACCGTAACAATGTTTTAAAACGGTTAGCTAAGAATGAAGATGACTTGGTAATTATGGGACAAGTGCCAGAACAATTGCGTATAACAGCCCATAAATTTTTAGAAAGTCCTCTGATTGTGTTAGCGAAGCCACAACATCCTCTTGAGGGCCAATCTCAGATTCCACTGGCACGACTAGCACAAGAGACTATTTTAATTCGGGAAGTTGGCTCTGGTACACGTTTGGCGATGGAACGCTGCTTTGCGGATCATAATTTGGAATTACAATCCGATATAGAACTTGGAAGCAGTGAGGCGATTAAACAAGGTGTGATAGCAGGGTTAGGTGTTTCAGTGTTATCTAAAAATGCGGTAGCTTTAGAATTGGCAAGTGGTGCAATTAAGTTATTGGATGTTGAAGATTTTCCACTCAAACGTCACTGGTATATCGCGCATTTAAGTGAAAAAAAATTGTCATTAGTGGCTCACACCTTTTTGGAATTTATATTAGCCAACGCTGCCAAAGTCGTCAATAAATTGATTGACTAGTGGGCAAAAAAAAACTGCCCACCCTACATTTAACTACATTTAACTAGAAATCCGATTTTTGCCAAAAATCGGATTTCTTTGATACCATAGCGGTTTGGCATTTTTTTTAGCAAAGATTGGGCACCCTTCATATCCCTATAAAAGTAGTGAACAGTTGTTTCGGGAATGGAGCGGAGCGGATTTCCCGAAACCCACATTTGGCTTTCGTTTCGGGAAATCCACTTCGTTCCATTCCCGAAACAACTGTCAACTACTTTTGAAGGGTGCCCTTAAATTAAATAAGAACTTTATACAATGAAAATTCAATATTTATTCGGTATTGGGAGCTTATGTGTACTTCTGACCATGCTATCTTTCCCATTGTCGGCTGAGCCAACGCAAGATTCATCACGCACTCGAATCATCGGTGGCGGAGATGCAGATGAATGGCCTTGGATGGTGTTAATTAAATACGAACATCATAATGATGTTTTTTGTGGCGGTTCCCTGATTTATCCAGATTGGATTTTGACAGCGGCACACTGTGTTGATGGATTTAGCTCGAACGCTCCTCCATTAACCCCCAATGAAATGTCTGTAATCGTAGGATTACACAACCGAACTCGTATAGATGAAGAAGGTGAACAGCTTGAGATTAGCCGAGTTATTCAACATCCCCAATGGAAATCAAGCAATAAGAGTTCTCCTTTTGATATTGCTTTGTTGCAATTGAAAACTCCTTCGACACAACCGCCTATTGTCTTACCATTGAATTCAGCCACTGAGGTGGGTGAGGAAACTATTGCTATAGGCTGGGGCAACCTGACGACAGAAACAAATAGTCCAGTTGCCGATATATTGCAAGAAGTCGAATTACCCCTTGTTTCAAATGAAACTTGTCAAACTGCATATATTAATGATTACGAGATCATTGACAGTATGCTTTGTGCTGGATATGCAGAGGGGGGAAAAGATACTTGTTTTAATGATAGCGGTGGCCCACTCATGGTATTTAAGGACAATCAGTGGCTGCAAGTTGGCATTACCAGCTATGGTGGTAAGCATAATGGGCCACGGTGTGCCGGGCCGGATGCGTATGGAGTGTACACACGAGTATCAGCTTTTATTGATTTCATCACCCAATTTGTTCCTTTATCTATGACTTCGGAACCATCTATAACCGGGATTTACAATGGCATTTGGACTTCGCCGGCACTGCCAAACGGTTTTTTTATGCTGAGAAATACTGCTGAAACGATTGTTGTTGTAATTTTAACGCCTAATGGAAAAAGTTGGCAGGCATTGCTAGGTTCAACGGCTAAACTAGGCAGTACTGTGACCACTTTTATCGCTTCCGCTGAGATAACGGCAAAATTAGAACCAGTCATTACATCATCATCACCTCTCACCGAAGCCACATTTACGGTAATCGCTTGCCAGCCACAAAAGACAAGTCCCGAAGACGCTTGTTTATTGCCCGTCGGCTCCGGCATCCAACTTAACAAGATATTTTAGATAAGATTGCCCCTACATAACGTGATGATAATTAGGGCAACCATAAAGGATTGCCCCTACATAACGTGATGATAATTAGGGCAACCATACGTGCCCCTACATAACGTGATGATAATTAGGGCAACCATAAAGGATTGCCCCTACATAACGTGATGATTTATGTTGTCGAATTTATTTTATGCACGTTCCTAAACAAGCAAAGGAAACTTAACAAATGAAACCTGACAATGACCAATTAACGAAGGTTGAAACCAAAACTGGCGAATATATTCCGGCGGTTGAACAATTACCACCCGTTGCGGTTCGCAAACGTCGTGGTTGTTTGCGTCGAATATTCTCATCCTTTTTTTGGGCTTTTATATTTATCACGCTGGTATTTTTTGGTTTAATGTTTGGGCGGCAATGGTATGATAGTATTTTGGCGCACTTGGATTATAACAAAGCCGTGCATTCGGATGGTTCGGTGGTAAAAACCGGAATACATTCCCAAGTCCGTCCCCAAGTTACCTTAGTATATAAGACTAAAGACGGTAAAAGAGTGCGGGTAATTGCCGATGCCCAAGAATATTCTGAATTTGTCAATCAACAAGTTGCTAATTTAGAAATTTCTAAAAGTCAATTACTGGTAAAAACCAAGTTGCATTTGCATGAACAATTGACCAAAATATTTAATGATATGCGTTCCCGCATTAATAGATTTGCCGATTGGTATTTTGCCTATACCACAACCTATAAAATCTTATGGGAAGCGACTACATCAGCAACGCGACATGCTTTTAGTGTTGAGGCAACCAGTTTATCGGAGGCGGTGTCAATAGATGTTGAAAAATATTTGCACAAGCATTATGAAGAAATTGTCCTTCGCCCCGAAACCACTGATCCACAATTACAAGCGGCGTATCAAACCGTATTGCAAACCGCCCATGACCAATATGTGAGTGTACTAGCAAAAATGCACGCAAATTTTCAAGCCTTTGTGTCAAAATATACGACTCATCTTGAAAAAACAGCCACAGAAAATGTGGAATTAACCCTTGATTGGGAGAGCCAATTTAATAAAATGAATATGGCTGACTATGAAAAAGGCCCCAAAGGGGCCGTTCTTGGTGGCGCGTTAGCGGCCGGTGGTGCAGTTATGGGTAAAGCGGTGGCAAGTGTAGCCAGCAAGAGTGTTACGAGCCAAGCCGTTGCCAGTGCTGCGACTAAGGGTATCTTCACCAAACTGGCTTCTCCTTTTGTATCTAAGGCCGTGCTGGCCAGTTCTGGTGGAGTCATCGGTGCTTTGGGTGGCCCAATAGGTATAATAATTGGTACTATAGGCGGACTTGGGGTGGATTATGCCATAAGTGAAGGCATGGAACTCACCCAACGTGATACATTTGTTGCTGATGTGCGTGAGGCGTTGGTAATAACACAAGGTGAGTGGGAACATTCAATGCAACAATCATTACATGAGGCGATTAAAATTTGGATAGATGATACAATTCAACTGTTGCCGAGTTATAAAACTTGATTAGACAATGGTGAATTATGAATGGTGAATTATGAATGGTGAATTATGTACTGAGGCACAAATTATCGAATATTATGGAGTCCGCACGTTCGACTTTGGCACGGTAATTTAGTCACGTCCAAATTCGAGCGTGCGGACTCCAAAAAGTAATAAAACTTTTGGTGAAAGTACTTATTGCAAACACCAAACGGCGTTGAAAGCTAGAAATCCGATTTTTTCCAAAAATCGGTTTTCTTTTAATAATTAACAATTCATAATTACACAACTATGGATTTAAAATGTATTTTAGTCGCAGTGACTGCTGCTATAGCTGGGGCGGCGGTACAGCATGTGATATCAGCCTACTTATGGCCCAACCGTCATAAAACTTATACTTGGATATTTGCATTCCGAGACCATAAGAAACTTGGGATACCATGTAAAACCGATTTGGTGTTTGATCTGGATGGTTACAGTCTTGGCTATAGCTTTGAGCGCAAGTGTGCATTATGGGTTTCTTACATTATCTCTAAACATTCGATTGGGGTTGATGTGGAAAGAAGTGATGATTTCTATGCGGATCCTAAAATACCGGAACAATACCGGGCTCAACCGGAAGATTTTAGGAATACCGGTTATGATAAAGGTCATTTAGCACCAAGTGCCTCAATTGATTTTAGTCGTACAAGTAATGAGGAAACTTTTGCGATGTCAAATATCGCTTTGCAGCATCCCAAATTGAATCGTCAAGTATGGGGAAGTCTTGAAGGGACAATCCGAGGATGGGCAGAGAACGGAGACAAATTAGCTATTACCACTGGCCCTTTGTATGATGATAATCCTCAATTGATTAATGATATTCCACTCCCGAAAGGTTTCTACAAAATCGTTTATTCTTTTAAACATGAACGGGCTATAGGATTTATTTTTCCTAACGAAGCCATCAGGGCCAGTCAGTTATGGGATTATGCTATGTCGGTTAATGAGGTGGAAAAGGAAACCGGTTATAATTTCTTTAACAATCTCAGCAAAGGAAAGCAGAAAAAGATAAAAGCTGAGCGAGATGTATTGTGGTGGAAGAAGAGGTAAATTAAAAATGGCTCTTTAAATTGCAATACCTTCGCCAATGCCAGAATTTATAATAGTTTCGGGAAATCCGCTTCGCTCCATTCCCGAAACAAATATCAAATTGGCGAAGGTATTGTAAATTGGTATCACTATTGTTTATACTGAGCGCACTTCAAACCCGTGAAAATGTTGGTGGCAAATTCAGGAGTGCAAGGCGTACCTTGCACGAGCACTCCTGAGAATTTCATAATAGCCACTTTTGGAAACCGAATTTATTCACAATTCACAATTCACAATTCACAATTCACAATTATATAGTAGTTTTCAACCACTTACGGATAATTGAATGAAAAAATTTACACTCGCTTTCTGTATTTTAACTTTTGGTAGTTCAACGGCTTACGCTGCAAGTACCGACTTAAAGGGTGATGTGGCGGCCGGTAAGGCTAAAGCTGCTACATGTATGGCTTGTCATGGTGCAGATGGTAATGGTAATCCTAATAATCTATTATGGCCTAAACTTGCGGGACAATATGCTGGCTATCTGGTCCAACAATTACAAGCCTTCAAAGCGAAAGATCGTGAAGATCCAAGCATGGCAGCCATGGTAGTGCCGCTGACTGAACCAGATATAATTAATCTCGCGGCTTATTTTGCAAGCCTACCAAGGAAAAATGGTTCGGCTAGTGAAAAATTGCTAGAACTTGGCCAGAGGATTTATCGTGGTGGTAATAAAGAAAGCAGTGTAGCTGCTTGTATAGCCTGTCATGGGCCACGAGGTCTAGGTAATCCGGCGGCCCTATATCCTTCCATTGGTGGACAACAGGCGGCTTACAGCAAAAAGCAATTGACGGACTACAAGAGTGGGGCACGCAAGCTCAAAAATAATGTTTTTATCATGCACGATATTGCGGTCAATATGTCCCCCGAAGAAATGGAGGCGGTAACGGATTATATGCAAGGGTTGTATTAAAGTTCCATAGGTTTCACCTATGGCTATTTACGTTTTACACCTTCGGTGTTATGAATTTGCGAAGATGAGGAAACCCCGAAGGGGTTAAATGTGAATAGCCACCGATGAAATCGGTGGAACATAAATAGGGCTCCAAATTGTCCGAAACGTTTTTTCCCGTTTGATTTTTTTCTTCAAGGGAAAAGTAACTTTTATTTATGAGGAATCAACACTTTATGAAATTGTTTACTAACAGAAGGTTAATTTTAGTTTGCTTAACTGCAAGCACTTTTCTATTGTCTTTCATGCAACCAGCGATTGCCGTAGAATCATTTGCGAACAAATATGACTTAGTGAAACCTCCACAATCAACCACCACACCCGAAAAGGTTGAAGTTGTGGAACTGTTTTGGTACAACTGTCCACATTGTAAGTCCATTGAAGTATATTTAAAGCCGTGGCTTAAAACCAAACCGAACTATGTGGAATTCAAATACATGCCAGCGGTATTCAAGCAAAGAGGGAACTCAGAACAGGCGATAGCCTATTACCAAAGGCAAGTGCTTTTTGCCAAAGCCTATTACACGGCAGAAGTGTTGGATATTGTTGAGAAAATCCACCCGCTAATTTTTGATGCCGTACAAGGTGGCAAACCACCAATGAACACTGAAAAAGCCTTCCAGCAGTTGTTTGCTAAACATGGCGTAAGCGAGAAGGAATTCACGGAAAAATTTAACAAAGATTTCAATGTTGATAGGGGAGTACGGACTTCGGAGACTATGACGGCTAATTATGGTATTACTGGTGTGCCAGTCATAATTGTCAATGGTAAATTTCGCTTAACTGCCGCCAAAGCCAATGGTTATGAGAATATGGTGGAAATTATCAACTATTTGGTTGAAGAAGAACGTAAACTCATGAAATTACCCAAGGAATTGCCAGTTGTCCAATAGCCAAATCTGAAGGTTTGGATTCCAAGAAGTGTTCCTTAACTTCCAAATTCTTTTAACGCTTTGGAGTCCAAACCTTTAGATTTGGACTTTTAACGCTTTGGAGTCCAAACCTTTAGATTTGGACTTTTAACGCTTTGGAGTCCAAACCTTTAGATTTGGAAGTTAGAATGCCCTTCTACCGATACAACCACACCCGCATCAGAGAAATTAGTTTTTCGGTGTCTACCGGTTTTGCTAAATAATCGCTGGCTCCCGCTTCAATACACTTAGCTTTGTCACCTTTCATTGCCTTAGCCGTCAGGGCGATAATCGGCAATTTTTGATATTGAGGTTGTTTTTTAATTTCTCGAATCGCTTCATAGCCATCCATCTCCGGCATCATAATATCCATTAAAATAATGGCAACATCTTGATGTTGTTCTAACTTTTCAAGAGCCTCGGTGCCAGTTTCGGCGACAGTGACTACCATTTCTTTTCCTTCAAGCAGTGTTGTTAAAGCAAAGCTATTACGCATATCGTCATCAACAATCAGCACCTTTTTATTGGCGAAAATGGCTTCTTTATTATGCACAATTTTGAGCATTTGTTGTTTGTCACTTGGTAGGCGAGTTTCTACTTGATGGAGAAACAAAGTGGCTTCATCTAATAAACGTTCCGGCGATTGCACCGTTTTTACAGTGAGGTTGGCGGAGCATTGTTGCAATACCTTTTCTTCTTCTGGGGTTAGCTTTCTGTTGGCATAGAGAATGATTGGAGTTTGCGAGAAATCATTTTCGGCTTGCAATTGTTCAAAGACTTTAAGCTCCGGTTGTTGTCCAATATCCACATCAATAATCATGCAATCAAACGACGTTATTTGTAACTCTTGAGTGACACGGTTTACAGTAGATACTATTGTGGTTTGGATATTCTCATTGGCAACGAGTTGTAGAATTTCTTGTTGACGTTGTTCATTATCGGCTAACACCAGCAGATTTTTTACCGTTTTGGCGATAAACCCCTCTATCTTTTTAAAGGCTTCACTGAGTTCAGTCATATCAACTGGTTTTAGCAAATAGCCAATAGCCCCCATGGTTTTCGCGGTTTTTTCCTGATCGGAGGCAGACATAAAATGTACGGGAATATGCCGCGTGTTAGGGTTGTCTTTCAGCCTTTCCATAACTGTCCAGCCGTCTATGTTTGGTAAACCAATGTCAAGAATAATGGCACTCGGGCGATATTCCTTAGCTGATTGTAAACCGGTTTCACCATCTTCGGCGATCATGCACTTAAAACCTTTTTCCCGTGCCAGTTTCAGCAAAATTTCGGAGAATTTACGGTCATCCTCAATGATTAATAGTGATTTGTCATTGGTGGTTAAATTCTCTCGATCATCCGCAATACTATTAGTTACCGGCTTGACTTTGCTAGTTTGAGAAATTGACGTTTTAACCGCTGGTTCAATGGTTTGAGGAATTACTGCTGGTGGCTCAACTTTGCTAGTTTGAGGCAACGACGTTTTAACCGGTAAATTTTCCGGCAAGTAAAATGTAAATGTGCTACCTTTGCCTTCTTCACTGGATAGTTTTAGTTCACCTCCTAATAGTCGGGCTAGTTGACGAGAGATAGATAAACCTAGCCCGGTACCACCGTAGCGGCGGCTAGTAGTGCCATCAACTTGTTGAAAGGCTTCAAATATTACCATTTTCTTATCTTGAGGTATGCCAATGCCGGTGTCGCTGATACTGATTGCAATCGTTTGAGCCGGATCAAATTTCATCTCAGTTACATCATCTTTGTTATCCGGATATTGCAGAGTAAAACGAACTTCTCCCACTGTGGTAAATTTAAAGGCATTGGATAATAGATTATTGATGATTTGGTTGAGGCGTTGCCTATCCGTATTGATAACTTTGGGTAAATCATCAGCAACTGTAATTTGGAAATCCAGTTTTTTGTCTTGGGCAATATGGCGAAATTTTTGATCGACAATGGCTACTAAATCACCCAATGCTACTTCTTCAGTATGAACTTCAACTTTGCCGGCTTCGACTTTGGATAAATCCAAAATTTCATTGATGAGTGTTAGTAAATCGGAACCGGCACTATTTATAGTCCGGGCATATTCCACTTGCTTGTCGCTTAAGTTGCCGGTTTTATTCTCAACTAACAGTTGGGCAAGAATTAACAAACTATTTAAGGGGGTACGAAGTTCATGCGACATATTGGCTAGAAATTCGGATTTGTACTTACTTGCCAATTCCAATTCTTGCGCTTTTGTCTCAATAGCCGTTTTAGCCTTTGCCATTTCAGCTTGGTTTTTTTCTAAGGCGAGGTTTTTGTCACGGATATCTCGTTTTTGCTGTTCCAAATCTCCAGTACGTTTTTCAAGTTCATTGTTAGTGTTACGCAATTCTTCTTGTTGAGTTTGTAATTCTTCGGATTGGTTTTGTAATTCTTCCGCCTGAGCTTGGCTCTGTTGTAACAGAGTTTGCATACGAGAACGTGATTCGGCAGTATTAACCGCAATCCCAATATTTGGCATGACTTGAGTTAGAAATTCACGTTGCGTATCGGTAATCGTTTTGAAAGATGCTAGTTCAATCACTCCCTTCAGCGTATTTTCGTACATAAATGGTTGGACGATAACGGTGTTAGGTAATGCTTGCCCCAATCCGGAATGAATCTGAACATAATAATCAGTCGGTACTTTGGTGATAAGTATTTCTTTTTGTTCCAAAGCGGCTTGCCCAACAAGTCCTTCGCCCACCACAAATTCATTACCTATTCCTTTGCGATGGGTATAAGCATAACTGGCTACCAACTTTAAGCTATCTTTTTCAACATCTGTGGCTTTTTCGAGCCGGTATAACATACCAACTGGCATTTCTAAATAAGTAGCCAGAAAAGTAATAATATTCTTGGCTAACTCTGTCATCTCTTGCTCGCCACTCATCCGGTTATTTAATTGCGTTTGCCCGGTTTTTAGCCAATCTTGAACTTGATTTTGAGCGGTGATTTCCACCAATTTTGCGGAGGCGGTTTCCAAACTTTCTTTGATTGGCAGGAAATCGCCACTATATTCGGCTTTGGCAATAACTTGTTGTTTGCCTTCCACCAATTCTTGGGAGATTTGGACGATATCTTCAACTACCAATTGTAGATTATCCAAACCCATTTCTAAAGCATTTTTGATTTGGGCAAAATCGCTTTGATATTTCGCTTGTAATGTGACGCGCAATTCTCCCAGAATTAACCCTTGAGACACGGTGGCAATATCATCAATTACATTTTGTAAATTAGTAATCATCTGTTGAAAGGCATCATTCATAAGGGCAATTTCATCATCCCGGTTTTCCGTCTCAACAGTTACGTTTAGATTGCCGCTTGCTAACTGACGAGCAATATTAGTTATCGTCTGTATTGGTTTCGCTAAAGTATTACTAAAGAATAGAGCCACAATTATAATTAGGACAACTCCAATACAAATAATGCCAAACATCCAAATTAGCATTTGGCGGGCGGCAGCTTCGGCTTCGACTTTATCAATATTGGCAATTAATGACCAGCGAATGCCAGAAATTTTAAGAGGTGTATAAGCAACTATGGTTGATTTGCCAAGATAATTAATTGTCTTTATACCGGTTTGCCCAGATGCTGCTTTGTTCGTTGCCTCATTATCAAGTTTCTCTTTAAAAACAGTATGTTGCTCAACAAAGCGTGAATTTGAGCGCAGTAAAAAATCATCGGAACTTACCAGAAGAGTTTCACCAGTTGTACCCAAGCCAGTGTGTTCTTGCATAATGGCATCAATCGCCGTTGTTGATAGTTGAAAAATCAGTACCCCGACTAATTTGGCTTTGTTAAAAATGGGTGATGCCACAAATGCAGCGGCTTCTTTAGAAGGCTTATAGTAAATAAAATCTTCCAATTTGGTAAAATTGCGATCCGTGGCAGTCAACATTTCCCGGAAAACATGGCCAATATTTATATCAGCATAAGGCCCATTGAGCAAAGAAGTAGCAAAATCATCCTCTTTTGCAACGCTGTAGATGATAACCCCGGAGTGTGGTTCTACCAGAAAAATATCATAGTAGTGATAGGCATCCCGGTACTCTTTGAACATTTGGTGATACCTCGCATGGGTAGCACTATAAACACTACCGTCATTTGCATCTAGTAAGTTTGGCTTACCCAAGTACAAAGAACGGTATTGGTTTTTTACAGCGTCCATATTCAAACCAGTCTTTGGAGCATGGAATACTTCGTCTTCGTCAAAAGCACTCACAGCATTAATAACGGTTGGATTATTAGACAGGATTTTTATGTCAGCTAAACGTTCATTGAAATAGTTGGTAATCTGTTTAGCCTTAATATCACGCACCGCAACTAACTTATTAATAACTTCAGCTCGCAAAGCATTTTGGGCCTGTGTGTAAGCCAATGTTCCCACAATAATAAGCGGGATAAGTGAGGTAGCGAGAAACACTAAAACAAGTTTACCTCGCAAAGAACGGAAAAAACTGAGACGTATCTCAGAACTTGATTGTGGAAAAGTAGTTGTGTTCATTGTTTCAAAGTTCACCCGATTTTTGTACTCTTGATGGTATTAAAGAAATCCGATTTTTGCCAAAAATCGGATTTCTAGCTGTCGCCTCCAAATCGGCAGAAAAAATTATACTCTGGTATTAAAGAAATCCGATTTTTTCAAAAATCGGATTTCTAGTTGTCGCCTCCAAATAGAAAAAATTGTACTCTGGTATTAAAGAAATCCGATTTTTGGCAAAAATCGGATTTCTAAGCTGTCGCCTAAAAATCGGGGGATAAATAAATAAACCGTAAAGCGTCACTATTTTTCTGCTTCTAATTCACGCCTTTTTATTCTTGAGGTTGGGTATCACCGCAATGTCGGGGGCTGGCTCTTTTAATCCCTCAATACCCCACATCATTTTGAGATCACTGAAAACCCTGACAGTTGGATCATTTTTGTAGTGGTTTTTAAGCTTAATATAAATCTCGGCGTTATAATCTTGATGTTCCGAGTTTTGCACAACTTGATCTCCCCATTGTGGATCCAACAAATCCTCAGCTGTCAGAGGAATTTGATCGTAAGTTTCTTCGCCAGATGGCAATTTTTTCGTGACATAACGCCAACCAATCGTAAATTCTTCGGGCTCGAAGGGCTCTTCAGGCTCTTCTGATTGTTGATTTTGGGGGATTTTAGCCGGCACCGAACGTGTCTCAAAGCCATCTCTTGAACGTGCTTCAAGAGTGAATGCAGACATAAGTTTGCTCCTTTTTTAAAAAAGTATAAAAAATGCGAAATTATTTTTCTGAAAAACGATAGACTAAGAAAAAAATGCTGACTAGTGCAATAAAGCGCTCGTACTAATCTGAAAAACCTTAAAAAAGAAGGTGCGGTTCTGTATTGTTGGAGTAGTGGTGGTGCCGATTACGCGCAACAAAGTGCTCAAGAGTTCAAAATTGCCAATCTTTTTACCGCCTTTCTGCCAAAACCACAAATTCTTATTGATGATCAAAACATCCAAAACTGGAAAAAACTTCTTCAAGTACATCCTTTATCATGCTCAGATAAAACCTTGGAAAATTATCAATCAGAGCTAGAACGATAAGACAGGCATCTCAATGAGGTATGAATTTCCTTTCCTCGTTCCCAAATTCTATTTGGGAATGCCGGTTTTGATGCTCTGCATCATACGAGTTGTACTTTGCATAGCAAAGGGGCAGGCATTCCCAACCTTGAGGTTGGGAACGAGAAATAGCGAAACCCACCCTACAATTCCACATTTAATCCAAAGCGATGCTTGCTACACCTCAGCATCTAGCTGTGTTGTAAACTTTGGAATAATCAAGAGCAAAAGAAATATTGGTGCTAAAATAGCTAATAAGACTGGAGCAATGAGAAATGAGCTACCACTATATCGTATTTTTTGCTGCTGATTATTTGTAAAACTAACAATTCCTTGTCGTATTGATTCAATCAAATAACTTATCCAATCAAGAGGTATCAAAATGGCAAATATTGATCCAACTGCTATCAGGACAATTGAATACAAAATCGCTATGATTGCTAAGATTGGCATAAGTATAAGGTTGGCATTTCCTACATATCTAAATAGCCTTTTTGCGGCACCCCATATAATCTTATTAATTCGTTTAAAGGCACCAGCTCCACTAA